>Ga0272441_10000181_pt1 | contig 141181 bp, 122 predicted proteins | sample SSMProp6N_FD_193582 | JGI IMG/M metagenome (GOLD analysis project Ga0272441, IMG submission 193582) | Marine sediment archaeal communities from Little Sippewissett salt marsh, Falmouth, MA, United States - SSM-Prop-6N | ecosystem: Environmental > Aquatic > Marine > Wetlands > Sediment ...
CGCTTTATCTCCGCACGCTTTATCTCCGCACGCTTTATCTCCGCACGCTTTCCCTCCGCACGCTTTATCTCCGCACGCTTTTCCTCCGCACGCTTTCCCTCCGCACGCTTTTCCTCCGCACGCTTTCCCTCCGCACGCTTTTCCTCCGCACGCTTTCCCTCCGCACGCTTTCCCTCCGCACGCTTTCCCTCCGCACGCTTTCCCTCCGCACGCTTTTCCTCCGCACGCTTTTCCTCCGCACGCTTTTCCCTGTCCTTACATTTGTGGCGCCGCTCAACACCCCCGTGATATGCTTTGCGCGAGGGAGCGCAAAAATCAGTACCGGCAGGACCTGCAACAAAATCATGTTCAGCTCGTTTAGACCTAAAGACTCCATGACCGAGGGCGAAACCGATTCAGCCCTCCGTCTCCTTCTGGCCGACGGCGTTTGCGCGAATATCATGACAACCCTCACCACCGGAGCCTTCCTCGTCAGTTTTGCCCTACTGCTGGGCGCGTCACACAAGGTAATCGGCCTGCTCGCCGCGATTCAGCCCCTCTCCCAGGTGCTCCAGATACCGACCGTCTACCTCGTTGAGAAAATCCGCCACCGCAAGCTGTTGACCATGCTCGCGGCCGGCTCCAGCCGCGCGACGTACGTGGCCGTCGCGCTGCTGCCCTGGCTGGCGCCGGCCCAGTACCGGCTGGCCATACTGGTTGGCGCCCTGATGGTCCATTTCAGCCTGCAGGCCATGGCCGGTTGCGCGTTCAACTCCTGGATACGCGACGTCATTCCCGAAAGCCGCATGGCCACGTTTTTTGCGCAGCGCATGGCCCTGGCTGCGGGGGTAAGCGCGTCGGTAAGTCTCGCCGCAGGCGCCGCGCTCGACCTCTACGCTCGCCACCAGCCCGCGGGGGAGTTCGGCTACACGTTCCTGTTCGGCGGCGCCATAACCGCAGGCCTCAGCGGGTTGTTTTTCCTCAACCGCGTTGGCGAACCCCGCATGCCCGCCGTACAGTACGACGGCCTCAAAAAACTTCTCGCGCAGCCCTTCAAGAACAAGAACTACCGTAAGCTGCTGCTGTTCATCGGCATGTGGAACTTCACCCTCAATTTCGTCACGCCCTTCTTCACCGTTTACCTTATCAGCCGCCTCCGGCTCAGCATGACCTACGTCGTTGCCCTCACCGTCCTCAGCCAGACCACCAACGTCCTCTTTTTCGGCCTGTGGGCCCGCCTCTCCGACTCCCACAGCAACAAGTCCGTCATCGCCGTCGCAGCCCCAATGCTGTTCGTCACATTCCTGCTTTGGCCGTTCACCGACATGCCCGCCGCGAAATTCCTGATGGCGCCCATCCTGATCCTCATCTACGTGTTCCACGGCATGTCCGTCTCGGGAGTCACCCTTTGCGTGACAAACTTCGCCCTCCGTTCGGCGCCGCTCGGCAAGGCCGCCTCGTTTGTTGCCGTAAACGCGCTCGTGATGGGTTTGGCCGCGGCCGTCGCGCCGATAACCGCGGGCTTCTGCGCCGACTATTTCGATACGCGCGAACTGGTACTGACCGCAACATGGTTCGAAAACCTCAACGTCACCCCCGTCCTCACACTGCCCGCCATGGATCTACGCGGGCTCGATTTCGTTTTTGCCATGGCCTTCTTGCTCGGCGTCCTCGCATACTATCGCATCCTCGCCGTGGAAGAGCCCGGCGAAGTCGAAGAATCCGTGCTCCGCGCACAACTGCTCCGCGAGATACGGCGCGCCGCACGGCAAATCTCTACCATGGCCAACGTCCCCGCCGCATTCCTCCCCTTCAGCGCCTGCCGTATCAACAACGCTCCGCCCAAAAAACCCCAAACCCCCGCTCCCTGAGAAGCCTTGAGCGCCCTTTTGATGCAATAGCGGTCTACCTGCGCTTAACCCATCTTCAGATTGACTTGCGGCAGTTTCCCTGGTTGTGGTGCAGGCGTCTCGCCTGCATGCTTCTCGCCTGCCCACGTCTTGCCTGCCCGAGTCTCCCCCCCCACATCTTGTAGTCTTGTCAAAAACCCGCCGGTTCTCGTCAACATCTTGTGTTTTAGAACCTTTTTCTATAAACTTGCTCTAACCCTCGTGGTTATCACCTGACAAAAGAGCGGAATTTGATTTGCGGTTGGAGAATGGCATAGGCGCGTCCCAAGCGCTCGTTTTGACACTCACGATGCTCCTGGTGCACGCAAGCCTCGCGGGCGCAGACGTCGTCCGTGCCCGATTCGACAACCGCGCCACCGTCGCCCTCCAGGACGGGCGCCTGCTGTTTCTCGAATGCCGCCCGCCGCGCGGCGACGCCGCGGCCTTTTTCTTCGAGCGCTACCTCGCCGATCCCCGCCAGTGGACGGCCTACAAGAACCGCGCCGCGGTGGCCGTGCCGTTCAATCTCCTCAAGCCGGAGGTCCAGCGCCAGATGCTGCTCCAGGTGTTTCGCGAAGACTACGTCGACAGCCAGGGCTGGTGGCATACCGTCGAATATTCGGGAAAGCAGGGCCAGGAAACCCTGTGGTCGCTTTGCGAATGGACGACCGGCGAAGGCCTCAACTATAAGCAGGTTCTCGCCGGCCAGACCCATCTCGAAGGCCCCGCGCTCAAACAGGGCCAACGGGTGCTCATCCCGCAACACCTCCTGGCCCCCATAATGAAACGCCCTACCGCGCGCGCCCCCCTGCCGGTGCAGCAACCCGTGCAAAGCGCGCCCGCACTGCCCGTAGAAAAAGTGGCGCCGGCAGACGAACTCGAAGCCCTCGGCGGCGAGCCGCGGGAAGACGAGCCACCGCCGGAGAACACGCCGCTTGACTCCGCCCCGCACGCCGCAGAAAACGGCCACAACGAGCCCATCGACCTCGAAGCCGTCGCCCGCGAACTGGAATACGGCCAGGACGACCGCGGCCCCTACGCCCTTTACCGGCTCAGGGAGGGCGAGGCCCTCTACACGGCCGTCGTTGTCCGGTTTACCGATTTCCGCGACAACCAGCTCATCCTCGACGCATGCGAAACCGTTCAGCAACGCAGCGGCATCAAAAACGTCCGCAGCATGCCCGCCGGGCAACGCATCCTGATCCCCATGGACATGCTCTCCGACCGGTTCCGCCCGCAGGGAAGCGAGCAGCGCGAAGAATTCGAACGCGCCATTCAGGAAGCGAAACGGTTGCGGCGCGAACAGGTCAAAACGCGCGGCCTGGAAGGCGTGGTGGTCGTCATCGACCCCGGCCACGGCGGGCGGGACCACGGCGGCGTTAACCATAAGTACGACCTCTACGAAGACGAAATCAATTACGACGTCGCGTGCCGCGTCAAGCACATCCTCGAAACCCAAACCCAGGCAAAGGTTTACATGACCCTCATCGACCCAAGCCAGCGGTACGAGTCCACCAGCCGGAAAAAATTTAACCACGACAGAGACGAGGTCCTCCTCACCACGCCGCCGTACGAAAACTGGGATTCAAAAACCAGCGCAAACCTCAGGTGGTATCTGGCCAACTCGTACTTCCGGCGCGAACTCGAAAAAGGCGTTGACCCGCGCAAAGTCATCTTCACCAGTTTCCACACCGACGTGCTCTACAACGAAAAGCTGCGTGGCGCCATGGTCTATATTCCCGGAGCAAGGTATCGCCGCGAAAAAGAACGGCCCGACGGTGCCGTCTACGCCCGCTACGAGGAGTGCCGCCAACAGCGAGACTCCTCGTCGACCGCCGCGGAACGAAGAAGAGACGAAGCCCTCTCCAGAAACTTTGCCGAAGACCTTATGCGAGCCTTGGGAAAACACCGCGTGCGCCGGCATCTCGAAGGACCCTGGATCCGCGGCCAGATCCGGCAGAACGGCGGAGTCGTATACGTGCCCGCCGTCCTCAGGAACACCCAGATCCCTACAAAAATCCTCATCGAAATGGCAAACATCAAAAACGAAACCGATTGCGACCGCCTCGCAAACCCCGAATGGCGACAAAGGTTCGCCGAAGCATACGTCGACGCCCTCAAAACCTACTTCGGCTCAAAATAATGGCGCTGTTGAGCATAAAGAATGCCCGCAATGTTTTGCACCTCTTCTATATTTAGCGCCAGTGTTGTCAATAAAACACCCCTTGTTTCGCAAAAAATCACCGGTTTTTGCGCCTATACATAATCGAGCCATTTGGAAAGGGAAAGGTTGAGCGGCGCCGGTTACCCGCGATAGGATGGGCGAGGAAAAACCGGTATGAGGTGTTAGCCCTATGACGATGCGAAACTTAATGGCCGTGCTGGTTGCGGTGGGAGGCGTAGCGATGGCAGAGCCCGCAGGGGCGGCTGAACGGCAGATCACGTTCGCGCCCCAAAACCATATCCTCGACAACAACGACAATTTCTCCCAGGACGGGCGGTTCCTGGTGTACGACACCCGGGAAACCATCGGGCCCGGAATCGAGAACGGCCAATCCATCGAAAAGGTCGAGATCGCCACGGGCAAATGCACGATCCTGTACTCGCCGCGGTCCGCCGTAACGGGCAAAAACGCCGCCCCCGGCGTCGCCGCGGCATCGTTCTGCCCCGTGGCCGACAAGGTGGTCTTCATCCACGGGCCGCTGGTCGACGAGGTGCCGCAACGCGGCTATTACGCCAAGCCCAACCGCACCGGCGCGGAGGCGCCCGGCGACGGCAGCGGCACCCTGATCTGGCTGGACCGGCGCGACGTCGAAACGGATCGCCCCACCCTGCCCGGCGCGCACCGCGGCGGGACCCACCGCCACGAATACTCGCTCGACGGCCGCCGGATCGGGTTTACCTACGACGACTTCCTCATGCCCGAGTACGACCGCACGGTCGGCTACATGGAACCGCGCGCCGACGCGCCCGGCGCGGCCACGCACTGGTTTGCCCTGCTTGTTACGCCGGCCCCGATGGGCAAGTCCAAGCCGGGCGAAATCGAGAAGGCCTACGGCGACTCGTGGGTCGGCCGCGACGGGCGGATGCGCGCCTTCATCGGCAAAGTGCGCAACGACGACGGCGAAACCTACACTGAATCGCTGTTCGTCGTGGACGTGCCGCTCGATGTCGATATCACCACCGCCGACGAGGGAACCGCCGAACGCTACCCCTCACCGCCCAAAGGCGTCACCGTCCGCCGGCTCACCCACACGCCCGCGGAGGGTATCGCCCGCGGCACGCCCGACGGCAGCCGCATTGCCTACTACGCCGAGGCCGAAGACGGCACGAAGCAGATCTTCGTGATCCCGTCCGACGGCTCCGACCGCGATTCCGACCCCGCCAAAAGGCCGGTGCAGCTCACCCGCCTGCCCGGCGGCGTCACCACCGGCCTGCGCTGGCATCCGTCCGGCGACTACGTGTTGTGCATCAGCAACAACGGCGTCGCCGTAACCTGCGCCAAACCCGGCCCCGAGTTCGGCAAAACCACGTTCATCACCGAGCAGGGAGACAAGCCTGCCCGCATGGATCTTGTCATCTCGCTCGACGGCAAACAAATCGCCTTCACCAAGCAGGTTCCCACAAAAGACGCTGGCGGCAACATCAAAAAAACTTACAACGGCCAGGACTTCGCCCAAATCTTCGTGATGGACTTTTCATATTGACGGGATAACAGGATTAACAGGATTTCAGGAAGAAAACCCTGCGGCTTCAAGTGCGGCTTTGATCTTCAGGCATGCATTGGTGGCGATGTCGACGGCCGCGGAGGCTTCTTCAATGGCAAGAGGTGGAACATCTCCGGGGTAGCGGATTTCTACTGCGTAGTCAGTGATTTGGACGGTCTCTTCTATAGAATGGGCAAGTCTGTAATCCGAAACTGCGAGGACTTTTAGAAGGCTCCCCAAGTCGTGGGTTTTGGGAAAAGTGACTTGGACCCATACCAGATAGGCCTTCAAAGACTTTTCTACCGCCTGTTGTGCGTGAAACCCAGCCGCATTAAGAAATGGCACGTCGTGTTCGACAATATGACGGGCCAAACCCAGGTCTTCTTCCCCCTTGGCCAGCCACTGCCTGACAAGCCCCGCTTTGACTTCGTCAGGCGGCGTCATAGATCACGCGCCCTTCCCGATGCGCCGGATAGGCAATTCCGCCTATGACGTTTTTCGTTTCCTCGAAACGCTGCTCGGACATCATGATGATGTCGAACGGGTAGTCGATGTCCTTAAGAGCCATGCGAACGCGCAACCGTTCGGCGCGCATGTCCGACAAATCGGGTTCGAGGATGAGCAGGTCGATATCGCTGTCGGCAGTCATCTCGCCTGTGGCGGCGGTGCCGAACAGAATAATGCGGGTCGCCGGAACAGCCGCCGTAATACGCGAGACGATCTCGTCTATGACCTTCTTATCGATGCCCATGAACCTATTATACTTAACGCAGACAATGTTTTCACCGGCCTCATTTGACGGTCAGCCGGTGAAAGGGAACGTGCAATCCTGTTAATCCTGCAATCCTGTCAGAATTCTGTGGAACGCCGCGAGGGGGCAGGTGACGGACGTCATGTATACGGGGTTTTGGCGGTGGTTGTTTTTGGGATGGGCGCATTCCCAGGGGGAGCCGAACTGTTCTCCCTTACGGTAATCGCCTTCGCGGAGTTCGGCGACGTATTCGGCGGCCAGTTTACGGGCGGCGGCGGGGTCGGTTTTGGCTACGGCGAAAGCGACCCAGCCGGTGGGCGTTCCCCAGTAGGCGCCGTTTTGGTAGGTGTTCTTTTTGGCGAGGGCGTGTTCCCAGGCGGTGCCGGGGCTGAAATCGGCGGAAGTGGGGACGTGGCGGATGCCGCCGCGCCAGGCGATCTCGCCGTTGTTGAGCCCGGCGGCAAGCGCGTTGCAGGCGGCCTGTTCGAGCTTCGGGTCGAGCGCGCCGATGTAGACGGCGAACGCGGTTCCCCACACGTCGAGCTGCGCGCTCTTGCCGGTTGACGCCCGCAGGTAGCCGGAGGGGTCGGCGAACGTCGAGGCGATAGCCGGCTTAAGCCTGTTGGCGCACTCGATGTACTTCTGCCGGCCCGGCTCGTCGTTGAGCCGCGTCTCGTCGTCGAGACGCGTCTCGTCGTCGAGACGCTGCATGAGATCGGTCATCTCGTTCGCGGCGCGCCATTTCAACAGCGAGCAGAACAGCAGGTCGCCCGTATGCGTGACGGTATCGACGAACCCGAACGTGACGCCGCGCTTATCGTCATCGGCGTAGACGAGGCCGGTGTCTTCGCGGGCGGGCGGCGCCGCGAACGCGCGTTCGAGCCGCTTCATCAGCGGCACTCCGCGCACGTCTTCGCGCAGGATGGCGGCGTCGTTGGTGGTGCGGACGTAGTGGTGCGCCATAAGGACGAAGTAGTAGTGGTCGTCGAGTGCGGGAAGGTAACCCCACTTCGGCCCGCCCTGGCCTTCGTAATCTTCGAGCGTACCGGGGTAGAAGATGGGCTTGCCGCCGAACGAGATGTGGTCGGGGATCGAGCCGGCGGGCACGAAACTGCCGCTGGGCAGATGCCACGGCTCGTCCTGCTGGTGGCGCGCGGTGAGGAGCAGCATGTGGCGCTGCTCGTCCGACGGGATCAGGTCCGATTCGAGCGACATGGCATAGTCGCGGATCCAGAACGCGGGATAGCAGTTGCGCCCGCCGGGGCGGATCACGGCGCCGCCGGTGACGTTCGGGCCGATATTGCCAACCTTTTCGCCGGGCGCGACGCGCGACGCGTCAACCACGGCGCGGAAGAGGTCTTCGAGGAAATGCAGGTCGTCGGTGGGCAGAACCGGCTGTGGCTGGGCGGCGACCGCGATAGCGAGGGCTGCGAGAACGGACATGAAAGCTCCTTTCTTTGGCGAGGGCATTGTGGCTTGTAAAGGAGGCGGGGCGCAAGGGAAGAAAGAAAGGACAAAAAGGACGCAAAGGACAAAAAAGACATATGAAGGGTTGCGGCTTCAGGGCTTTGTCTTTTAAACCGTGTTTCAATTGGCGTAAAATGGCGCAATGGAACAGGCAAAGGTAAAGGCGCTGCTGGAGGCTGTCGCGGCGGGCCAGATTGAGCCGGACGAGGCGCTGGCGCGGTTGCGGACGCTGCCGTTTGAAGATTTGGGTTTCGCCAAGGTCGATCATCACCGTAGCCTGCGGCGCGGATTTCCGGAGACGATTTTCTGCGCGGGCAAAACGCCGGATCAGGTTGCGCAGATCGTGGGGCGGATGTGCGAGCACGGCACGAACGTGCTGGGCACGCGCTGCGATTTGGAAACGGCCGCCGCGGTAAAGGCCGCATGCCCCACGGCCGTGTACCATGAAAACGCCCGCACGGTCACGGTCAGCGTGGCGCCTATCGAGCCGATGACGGGCTACATCGCGGTAGTTTGCGCGGGGACGAGCGACATCCCGGTGGCCGAAGAGGCGGCGGTGACGTGCGAGGCGCTGGGCAACCAGGTCGAGCGCGTATACGACGTGGGCGTAGCGGGCATTCACCGCGTGTTGCACCGGCTCGACGTTCTGCAAAAGGCCAACGCCCTGGTGGTGTGCGCCGGTATGGAAGGGGCCTTGGCGAGCGTGGTTGCGGGCCTGGTCGACAAGCCGGTGGTTGCGGTACCGACGAGCGTGGGTTACGGGGCGAGTTTCGGCGGGATTGCGGCGTTACTGGGCATGCTGAACTCTTGTTCGCCGGGCGTGGCCGTGGTGAACATCGACAACGGTTACGGGGCCGGCACGTACGCCTCGATCATCAACCGGATCGCAAATGGAAAGGAAACCCCGTGAACCCCGCCCGCATTCTCTACCTCGACTGCTCGTGCGGCGCGAGCGGCGACATGCTCGTCGGCGCGCTGATAGACGCGGGCGCGCCGTTTGACAAGATTCGGGAAGCCTTGGACTCGCTTAAGGTCGGCCATCTCCATGTGACTGCGGAAAGAGTGGTCAAACACGGCATCAGCGCCACGCAGTTCACCGTTCACGCGGGGCATGAACACGTGCACCGGCATCTGCCCGATGTGCTCGAAATCATCGAGCGCGGCGCCATTCCAAAGGAAGTCAAGGCGGCCGCGGCCGAGACGTTCCGGCGCATCGCCGAATGCGAGGCGAAAGTCCACGGCACGACGCCGGACAAAGTCCACTTTCACGAGGTGGGCGCGGTGGATTCGATCGCCGATATCGTGGCGGCCCATTACGCGCTGCACCTGCTCGGTGTCGAGCGGGTTGTGGCGTCGCCGCTGAACGTGGGTTCGGGAACCGTGAAGGTTGCGCACGGGGTGATGCCGGTGCCTGCGCCGGCGACGGCGATGCTGCTCGAAGGCGCGCCGAGTTACGGCAGCGAAGTGCCGTTCGAGCTGGTGACGCCGACGGGCGCGGCCCTGGTCGTGCAGCGGGCGAGCGCTTTCGGGCCGATGCCGCCGATGCGGATCGAGAAGATCGGCCACGGCAGCGGGACGCGGGATTTGGATGATCGGGCGAACGTGTTGCGGGCGACGCTCGGGGAGGAGGCGGAGGTTGAAGATACCTACCACCGCCACCACCCGGTCGCGCGGGAGCGCTCCCTCCACCAAAACGCGCGGGAGCGCTCTCTCCAACACGCGGAGGAGATGGGGGAAGCGGTGACGGTTGTCGAGGCGAATGTGGACGATATGAACCCGGAGTTGTTGCCGCCGGTGATTGCGGAGGCGCTGGACGCGGGCGCGCGGGACGCGTTTCTTACGCCCATCCTGGGCAAGAAAGGCCGGCCGGGATATCTCATCACGGTGCTGTGCGATCCGGATGCCGTAAAGAGCATTTCGCGCATCCTGTTCCGCGGCACGACAACCTTTGGCGTGCGGATGCGGGAGGAATGGCGGATTTGCCTGGAGCGCGAATGGAAACAGGCGAAGACGCCGTGGGGCGCGGTGCGCGTAAAGGTGGGGCGGTTTGAAGGCAAGGCGGCGAGCGCGTCGCCCGAGTTTGAAGATTGCCGGCGCGTCGCCGAGGCGGCGTCGGTACCGGTGATCGAGGTTTACGAAGCGGCCCGCGCGGCCGCGGTGAGAGGAGAATTGACCGATGCCCAATAGAGTGGCCGTTTACCCCGGCAGTTTCGATCCCCCGACGTTCGGCCATCTCGATCTGATACGCCGCGCTAACAAGATTTTTGCCCACCTCGTGGTGGCGGTGGCGAAAAACCGGGCCAAGGACAGCCTGTTCAGCGTCGAGGAACGCGAAGAGATGCTGCAACTCATAACGGCGGATCTGGAAGGCGTTGAGATCTCTTCTTTCACCGGCTTAACGGCGGATTACGCGCGGGAATGCGGCGCAATCGCCATCGTGCGCGGATTGCGCGCCATCAGCGATTTCGAGTACGAACACAGCATGGCCGTGACGAACCAGAAACTCAATCCGGACGTTGACACGGTTTGCCTGATGCCGAGCGAATCGTTCCTTTTCTTGAGCTCGCGGATCGTGAAGGAGATAGCGCAGTTCGGCGGCGATGTGAGCTGTTTTGTGCCGCCGCTGGTGGCGGAGCGCCTGCGGACGAAGTGGCCGCAAAAAGATTAGGGGCCGGGAAATTACCGCCGGCATTGCGCCGGCCGGAAAGAGTTGGCCGGCAGTGTTTGTTCCTCTGGCGCTGCGGCCGCATCCTCGTTAATGAGATGGCGGGGATTGGGCGCGAAAAGCGGCTCACTCGGGGCGTGCAACAATACCGCCGGGATTGCCGCGTCGGCATTCCGCTATCGCTCCATGCCTCCTCGCAATGACAGGTGAGGGGTTGGATTTGCCAGTTCGTGCTTTTTTGTTGGAAATTGAGTTTAGAGGTCGTTATGAAGAACGTTTTTCTTTTCTTAGCATTCGTTTTGTGTTGTTGTAACGCCTATTCGCTCGAGGTTGAGGTGGTGGCCGAACATGATGTTTACACGCTTGTTCCGCCAAACAACGGGAGCGGGCCGATGTGGTCCAGCGGGTGCACGTCGGTGGCGCGCGTGGACAACGACGTTTACATCAGCCAGGTGGAAACGGGCGAGGGTGTGCCGCTGTTCTGCAACACGCGTTGGCGGCTGTTGCGGCTTGGGCCGGAGGGGTTCAGGTGCATCGCGGAAGCGGATGAGTACCGTCAGCGGGAGCCTTGTTCGCTTGCGGCGGCGGACGGCAGGCTGTTTATGTACGTCAACGATTCGATCATGCCGCCGGGCACGAAGTATGGGGTGTGCCAACCGCATCTACTCAAGTTCAAGCTGGACGAGCCGGTGGGTTACGACAAACTGATGCCGGAGTGGGACGGCGCGTATAAGTTCACCGACCATTCGTACCGCGGATATGCGGCGGATTCGGAAGCGGGCCGCCTGCTTATGCTGAACATTGACGCCGACACTAGCATCCAACACGCGTGCATGCTTGATACGGCCGGCAAGACTTTGGCCACGGGTTCGATTGCGTTTCCGATCCGCGCTTGCTACCCGGAGGTGGCCGTGATGGGCGACGCGGTGCACGTTGTGGCCGTTGGAGATATTGCCGAGCCGGTCGAGGAGTGGCGGGCTTACAAACACGAGCAGACGGGGCGTGACTGGGATTACGTGTTTCGAATTCTGTACTACGCCAACACGCCGAACCTGCGTGAGCGCGATCTCGGCGAGCCCATGGAGATCGCGAATGTGGACGCCACGGGCGGATATATTTCCGCAAAAGATTTCTGGATTGCGCCGACGGGCGATGCATGGATCGTGTACAACGAGCAGGAAGTACAGTCGGCCCTGATGCGCGACAAGTTTTTTCCGGGCAAGTCGATCGTTCCGTTGCTGCGGTTGGCGGTAGTGCGGGGCGGTGAGATTACCGAACGGCGGACGCTGGTGGCGGGTACGGAGGACCGGGCGTGTTCGGATGCAAAAATTCACCTTGCCGCAGACGGCACGCCGGTGCTTGTGGCGAACCTCACGGGAAAAGACGGCGGGATGCATGTACGGCCGCTGAAAGACGAGAAAGCGGAGTGGACGAAGGTCCCGCTGGAGAAGCCGTTTGGCTCGTTCAGCCTGGCGTCGTTCCGGGCAGGCAACAGGGCTTCGGATACGATCGACATCTTCGGGCCGACGGGCGGGAACGTGTACGGGTATGCGCAGGTGGTGGTGAGGAGAGAAAACGCGATCTGAGTTGGCTGTTGGCAGTTGGCTGTTGGATTGTGCCGACGGGATTGCCGCGTCGCCGGCTGCCGCCGGCTCCTCGCAATGACAGGTGGGGCGTTGCCTTGCGTTGCATGTTTTTCCGGGCAATCGCTACGGGAAGCAGTGCGGGGCTCGCAATGACCAGTGGGTGTCAGTTGGTAGTTTTGTAGCGTTCGGTGCAGGCGACGAGGTGGCCGGTCTCGATTTCGACGAGGGGCGCGGCTTCGGTGCGGCACTTTTCTGTAGCGACGGGGCACCTGGGGTGAAAATGGCATCCGGACGGGGGGTTGAGGGGGCTTGGGACATCGCCGGCGAGCACTTTACGCCGGCGGTCGGCGTGGGGTACGGGAACGGGCACGGCGGATAACAGCGTTTTCGTGTAGGGGTGCGCGGCGCGCTCGAAGATGTCGGCGACGGACCCTTTCTCGACGATGCGGCCGAGGTACATGACGGCGACATAGTCGGAGACGTGGCGCACGACGCTGAGGTTGTGGCCGATGAACAGGTAGGCAAGGCCGAACTGTTTTTGCAGGTCATTGAGCAGGTTGAGAATCTGGGCCTGGATGGACACGTCGAGCGCGGAAACCGGCTCGTCGGCGACGATCAGGTCGGGCTGGACGGCGAGGGCGCGCGCGATGCCGATTCGCTGGCGCTGGCCGCCGCTGAACTCGTGGGGGTAGCGGTCGGCGGCCTGGGCGGGCAGGCCGACGAGGTCGAGCAGCTCGGAGACGCGTGTCCGGACGTCGCCTTTCGGGACGATGCGGTGGGCTTTGAGTATCTCGGCGAGCACGGCGTGAACCGTCATGCGAGGGTTGAGCGAGCCGTAGGGGTCCTGGAAGATGATCTGCATGCGTTTTCGCAGCGGCCGCATCTGTTTGGGTTTGAGTGCGCCGATGTCCGTGCCGTCGAACTCGACTTTGCCGCCCGTGGGCTCGATCAGGCGCAGAATGCACCGGGCGGCGGTGGTTTTTCCGCTGCCGCTTTCGCCGACAAGGCTGAGGGTTTTCCCGCGGGGAATGTCGAACGATATGCCGTCGACGGCGCGCACGAGCCCGGCCACGCGGGAGAACACGCCGCGTTTTACGGGGAAGTGCTTAACGAGATCGCGCACGACAAGCAGGTTGTTGTTATCCGGCGCGCTCATGATGACTCTTCCTTACGTTCAGCCGGTCTATTTTCATCGCGGAGCCAGCAGGCGACCTTGTGTCCGGGCGCCGTTTCGATGTAGCGGGGCTCCGCCTCGCGGCACACCTCCATGGCATGTTCGCACCGGGGGTTGAACCGGCAGCCGGCGGGAAAATCGGTTGCGGCGGGCACCTGGCCGGGGATGGTTTGGAGCCGGTCGCGGTTGTGGTGGAGTTGCGGCAGCGACGCGAACAGGCGTTCCGTATAGGGATGTTTCGGATCGTTAAACAGCTCGGTGACTTCGGCTTCTTCGACGATTTTTCCGGCGTACATGATGGCGACGCGGTCGGCCGTTTCAGCGACAACTCCGAGGTCGTGCGTGATCAACAGGATCGACATGCCGGTCTCGGCCTGGAGGTTTCTGAGCAGGTCAAGGATCTGTGCCTGAATGGTGACATCGAGCGCGGTGGTAGGTTCGTCGGCTATCAGCACCCTCGGGTTGCACGCAAGGGCCATGGCGATCATGACGCGCTGGCGCATACCACCGGACATCTGGTGGGGATAATCGTCGACGCGCGATTCGGGCGCGGGTATGCCGACCTTGTCGAGCAACTGGATTGCCTGGTGGCGCGCGTAACGGTGCGAGCCGCCCCGGTGCAGCCGGATAGCGGCGCCGATCTGGTCGCCTACGCGGAACACGGGGTTGAGCGACGTCATCGGCTCCTGGAAGATCATCGAGATGGCGTTGCCGCGCAACGCGCGCATCTCGTTTTCGGGCAACCGGAGCAGGTCATTGCCGTCGAACAAGATTTGGCCGCCGGCGATCTCGCCGGGCGGGCTGGGCACGAGCCGCATGACGCTGAGCGCGGTGACGCTCTTCCCGCAGCCGCTTTCACCGACGAGCGCAACGATTTTTCCGGCGGGGATATCGAACGAGACGTCATCGACGGCCAGCGCGAGTCCGGCTTCGGTTTTGAAGTAGGTTTTCAAGTTGCGCACACTGAGCACGGCGCCGTTGTTTTTAGCTTGATCGGTCATTGGCGCAACCTCGGGTCCATGGCGTCGCGCAGACCTTCGCCCACCATGTTGAACGCGGTGACGGTGACGAAGATGGCGAGGCCGGGAAACATCACCAGCCACCAGGCCTGATCGACATAACTTTTCGACTGGGCCAGCAATTCGCCCCAGCTGGCCGTGGGCGGCGGCACGCCGAATCCCAGGAAGCTGAGCGCCGATTCGGTGAGGATCGCCGAGGCGATCCCGAACGTGGCGCTGACCAACACGGGGGCCATGCCGTTGGGCAGCAGGTGGCGGAACATGATGCGCCGGTCGGACAGGCCGGACGCGCGCGCGGCGGTGGCGAAATCCGATTCGCGCAGGCGCATGAACTCGCCGCGGAGGAGCCGGGCGGGGTTTGTCCACGCTACGAGGCCGATGACGACCATGATGTTGTAGATGCTCGGGGGCAGGAACGCGATCAGCGACAGGATCAGCACGAACGTCGGGAAACACATCACGACTTCGATGATGCGCTGGATGATCATATCGGGCAGGCCGCCGTAGAAGCCCGCGATCGCGCCCATCAGGATGCCGATCACCAGCGAGATGCCCACGGCCACGAACCCGACGGACATCGAGATGCGCGTGCCCCAGATCATGCGGCTGAGCACGTCGCGGCCGCGGTCGTCGGTGCCGAGGAGATGGCTTGCGCTCGGCGGTTCGAGCCGCTCGCGGAGATGCGAGCGGTCGGGCGAGTAGGGCACGGGGGCGCGCAGGATGTACTCGCCTTCGGCCGGATGCCAGTTTTCGAAATCGAAGTAGCGGATTTCCGGGTACGTCTTGAGGTTTGGAAACCAGTAGGCGCGGCCGTCCATTTTGACGTAGATGGGCTCTTCGCCCGCCAGGAACGGGGCGGCAATCGCCACGAAGAACAGGCATGCCATCAGAGCGAGGCCGGCCAGCGCGAGCCGGTTGCGGCTGAACTGTCGCCACACCAGCGCCCAGTACGACTGGCGGCGGCGCGGCTTGCCGTTGGCTCCGTTATGTCCGTTCGGGACGGTCATCGCAGCTTAATCCTCGGGTCGACGACGGCGTACATGATGTCGGACAGCAGCAGGCCGAGCAGGGTCAGGATGGCGGAGATCGACAGGATACCCATGATGAGCGGGTAATCGCGCGACAGGATCGCCTCGAAACCCAGCCGGCCCATGCCGGGGATCGAAAAGATGCTCTCGATGATGAAACTGCCGGCGATCAGGGCGGGCAACAGCGTGGCCAGCAGCGTGATGATGGGGATCAGGCTGTTGCGGAGCGCGTACTTCCAGATAACGGTTTTTTCGGAGAACCCGTAGGCGCGGGCGGTGCGAATGTAATCCTGGCGGATCACTTCCATCATGCCACTCCGGGCGTAGCGCGACAGGCCGGCGAGGCCGGCGTAGGTGAGGCAGACCACCGGCAGCACAAGGTGCCAGGCGCGGTCAAGCAGCCAGGCGGGCCAGCTCAGGTCCTGCGCGCCGAACGAGTTCAAGCCATTCACGGGGAACCAGTCAAGAAACTTGCCGCCGCCGAAGAACATCATCAGCAGCATGGCCACCCAGAAGCTCGGCAAACTGTACAGGATGAAAAGAATGAGGGTGGTGACCTTGTCGCCGAGCGAATACTGGTGCGTGGCGGAGTACACGCCTAACGGGATGGAGATCAGGTAGATGAGAAAGATGACGATTACCTCGATCTGGAGCGTGACCGGCAGGGTTTCCTTGATCTTGTCCATAACGGGCCGCTGATCTTTGTAGGAATCTCCAAAATCGAGCCGGACGAGTTTGCCAAGCCAGATAACGTAGCGGACGTGAATGGGCTTGTCGAGGCCGTAGAGTTTTTTGGTCTGTTCGACAACCTCTTTGGTGTCGGCGCTCGAGGACATGCCGGCCTGCGCTTGGCGCAGTTTCATGTAAACGGGGCTGCCGGGCGCAAGCTGGACGACAAGAAACGTGATGAGGCTGATGCCGAGGAATGTCGGCACAATCAGCATCAGACGGCGTATGAGATATGCTTTCACTTGCTAACTGATCTTGGCTCTTTTGCGGTTCTTACTTGTACTTTTGCAATTCGGCGGGTACCCACCACTCTTCGGGCATGGGGCCGCGCTTGTAAATGCGCACATTGCGGAACCGTTTGTCAATGGCCACGAGCGACTGGTAATTGAACGTCAGGGTGTACGGCTGCTCTTCGTACAGGATTTCCTGGAACCGGTGGTACATCTTGATGCGTTTGCCGCGATCGAATTCGGTGCGCGCTTTTTCGAGAATCCGGTCGACTTCCTCGTTTTTAAACCCGATGAAGTTCGAGCCCTTGTGTTCGGTTTGCGAGGAGTGCCAGATCTGATAGGGGTCGGAGTCAACCACGCTTGGATTGCTCCAAAGCAACGGCGCGGCGTCGAAATTCCTGAAGTCGAGCCGTTCGCTGTACGTGGCCCATTCCAGCGGGCGAAGGGACATTTCGATGCCGGCCCGCCGCAGTTCTTCCTGGTAGACGGTAAGCATCTGATCGTATTCGCGCGAGCCGGTCGGCATCATCATCTCAAACCGGAACGGGATACCCTCTTTTTCCCGGACTCCGTCGTTGTCGCGGTCGACCCATCCGGCTTCGGTGAGAAGCTGTTTGGCCTGCTCAGGGTCGAACGGAAGGGGCTTGAGCGCCATGTTGTTCTCGCTCTCGTCGTAAAACGTGCCGATAGCGAGGCGGCCGAATCCGTGGAAAATGGTTTCGAGAATAAGCGGCCGGTCAAGCAATAGCGTGAGCGCTTTGCGTACGCGCTTGTCTTGGAACTGCGGCCTTGCCTCGTTCCACATGATGAAGCCGTAGCGCGGCAAGTAATAGGAGCGGAGGTTGAACTTCGCCTGAAAATCGGGGTCTTTGGCTCGGCGCACCCAGGTTTCGGGCGTGACGGCCATGACATCAAGTTCTTGCCGCTCGAGCAACTGGAGCGCGGCGTTGTCGTCGGTGACGACCTTGTACACCATCTTCATGAGGTGCGGTTTTTCGCCGTAGTAGTTCTCGTTGCGGGCGAGCACGATCTGGCTTCCCGTGTCCCAACGCTCGAACACGTACGGGCCCGACCCGATAGGATGGCGGTTGTTCGGGTGCTTGTTGAAATCGCCTTCGCCATAGATGTGACGGGGAATGATGTAGAACTCGCCCACCACGCCGAGGTGCTGGAAATAGGGTTTGTTGCACGTAAACTTGACGATGTAATCGTCGATGATTTCGCAGGATTCAACGCTGTTGTAATAGTTGCGCAGGTGCGCGGCGTCGACGCCGGGATCCTTGATCTTATCGAACGAGAACTTCACGTCGTGGGCCGTCACGGGTAAGCCGTCGGAGAACGTGGCGTCTTTTCGCATGTGGAACGTATAGGTAAGGTGGTCGGGGCTGACTTCCCACGAGGTGGCGAGCCGCGGCTCGTACTCGAAGTCGACGTGGCTGCGGTAAATGAGCGTGTCGAAAACCACGTCGTTGATTTTGCGAGAGTACCCGTCCGAACTCGTAATGGGGTTGAGGTGCGGGGGTTCGCTGGGCAGGCGCATGATGAGCCAATCGCCATCGACGGGCGTGCCTTCGTCGACGGGCTCGGGGTTGATGGGTTCTCGCCCGAACTCGCCCGCCACGGGAAGAGGCTTGACCTCGGGTTGCGAGGTACCGCTCTCGCCGCAGCCCCACAGGAGGTAGACTGAAAATGAAATGATCAGTGTTGCGCCTATGATGGTACGTATCTTCATTTGATGCTCCGGTAGCCCAGGGAAAATCTTTTAAATACTACCATAAAAAGGCTGGAGGCTGGAGGCTGGAAGCGGGAGGCGGGAGGCGGGAGGCGGGAGGCAAAGGCTGAAGGCTGGAGGCTGAAAGTGGGAGGCGGGAGGCAAAGGCTGGAGGCTGGAGGCGGGGGAAGGCTGGAGGCTGGAGACTGGAGGCTGGAGACTGGAGAGGCTGGAGGCTAAAGACTGGGGCTGGAGGCGGGAGAGAACCTTGACACCGACATGCATCTTAAAACCACCAAGAAAAGTCCCGGAGGGACGCATGATAGTAGCCCAGGACGTTAGTCCTGGGGACGCAACCGGCACCTCACGTAGTCCCGGAGGGACGTTTGAGGCCACGGTCAAACAGGGACTTCAAACGTCCCTCCGGGACTAGGCGCCGTAATCGCCTGGCACCCAGGACTGTCGTCCTGGGCTACTCTCGAACGTCCCTCCGGGACTCAAACCTGCTCCGTCCAGCTTCGCGTTTCCAGCCTCCAGCCTCCAGCCTCCAGCCTAGGCTCGATACAAGCTGTGGCCGATGCCCATGGCCTGGCGGCAGGCTTCGACGGTTTCGAGGGCCACGGGGGTGACTTTTTTGGCGTTTTCGCGGAGGAATCCGGTGATGAACTCGTCGTTATGCGCGGGGTCGTTGTAGCGTTCGATGATGGGCTCGTTGAACTCGGACACGTACTTGGCGAGCGTGGTTTTAAGCTTGCCGTAAAACTTTTCGCCGCGGCGGTACTTGCCGAGGAAGTCGAGGTAGACGTCTTCGGGGGCGAGCAGGTTCGTCAGGCGGTAAAGCATCCCCACGCTGGGGGGCATCCGGGGTATGACCACGTCGGGATCGTCGCTTTCCGTATCGAGCGGCAGCGGATCGGTGGTGGTTTGAACGCCCTTGATTTTCTTCAGCACGGTTTCGGGGTCGTCGAGCAGGTCGAGGGTGTTGTGCTCGCTCTTGCCCATTTTGGCGCCGCCGTCGAGGCCCGGCAGGCGGAGCGCCTCGCGGGATACGGCCGCGGGGATTTTGAGGGTTTCGCCGAACCGGTGGTTGAACCGCTGCGCGATGTCCATGGCCATTTCGACGTGCTGGCGCTGGTCGTCGCCAACGGGGACCTTGTCGGCGCGGACGATGAGGATGTCGGCCGCCATAAGGACGGGGTAGCCGAGCAGGCCGAACGAGAGCGGGTTGCCCTCGACGTTGCTCGCCTCGGCGAGTTTGCTCATCTTGTCTTTGTAGGTGGTGCCGCGTTCGAGGAACCCGATGTTGGTGATCATGCCCAGCAGGAGGGCCAGCTCGGCCGTGCAGGGGAGATCGCTCTGGCGGTAGATGACCGACTTGTTCGGATCGAGCCCGCAGGCCACGTAGGTTTTGAGCATATCGAGCGTCTGCCGGTAGAAATCTTCGCGCTCGGTGATGGTGGTGAGCGCGTGGTAATCGGCGATGAAGTAATAACACTCCTGGCCCCGTTCCTGCAGGTCGATAAAATGGCGCAGCGCACCGAAATAATTGCCGTAATGGAGGCGTCCGGTGGGCCGGATGCCCGAAAGTATGACTTCTTTTCCCATGTCGTTTCCTCGTAAAAGCGGTTATCAAGGAAAGATACCCGATAAGCGCCCCGTTTTTCCAGAACGGCCGCTCATCGGGCTGGCGGGAACGCCCCCCGGCTTTTGCAGGGGGTGTCTCTATGGCTTTAAGCCTCTTCGGCTATTCGAAACGCGGGCGTGACGACGTCGTCGGGGTAGGCTTCCATGCCCATTTCGCTCTGGTCGAGGCCCAAGTGCTCTTCTTCCAGGGAGACGCGCGCGCCAAGGACGCCAACAACCACGCCCCACAGGATCACCGAGGCCACGACCACGGCCCCGCCGGTTATAACCACGCCGGCCGCCTGCAGGCCGAGTTGGCGTAAGCCGCCGCCGTAAAACAGGCCGGCGGTCCATCCCGCGTCTTCGAGCGGCGCGGCATTGAACAACCCGTATGCGAGCGTACCCCAGATGCCGTTCACCAGGTGCACGGACAGCGCGCCCACCGGGTCGTCAATCCGCAGCCGGTCGAAAAACAGTACCGACTCGACCACGAGCGCGCCCGCCACGATGCCGATGACGATGCTGCCGGCGGCCGTGACGCCGTCGCACGGCGCGGTCACCGCCACCAGCCCGGCCAGGCACCCGTTGATGATCATGCTGAAATCGGGTTTGCCCAGCCGCGCCCAGGCGTACAGGCACGATACCACCGTACCCGCCGACGCGGCCAGCGCCGTGGTTACGGCCACGTGGGCAATGGCCAGCGGGTCGGCGGCCATTGTGCTGCCGGGGTTGAACCCGAACCAGCCCAGCCACAGGATCAACCCGCCGAGCGCGGCGCTCGTCATGTTGTGGCCGGGAATGGCCTGGGCGTGGCCGTCCTTGTACTTGCCCATCCGCGGGCCGAGAAACAGCACCCCGATCAGGGCCGCCCAGCCGCCCACGCTGTGGACCTGCGTCGAGCCGGCGAAGTCGTGGAAGCCCATCGCGGCCAGAAACCCGCCGCCCCATATCCAGTGGCCCGTCAGCGGGTATACCAGCGCCACCAGCAGGAAGGAAAACAGCAGGTACGACTGAAACTTGATCCGTTCCGCCACCGCGCCCGATACGATCGTCGCCGCCGTGCCCGCAAATACGAGCTGGAAGAAAAACTTCGCTTCGAGCGGCACGCCCGTCCAAGCGATGGCCGAATAGACGCCCTGGTAGGCGTCGCCCGTGGCGGGGCTGTTGTCGGCGCCGGCCAGAAAGAATCCGCTCAAACCCAGCCACGAGGTCCCGTCGCCGAACATCAGCGCGAACCCGCTTAGCCAATAGCCCACCGCCGAGATGGCGAACACGATGAAGTTCTTTGCCAGGATATTCACCGTGTTTTTCGAGCGGCAGAAGCCCGACTCCACCAGCGCAAAACCCGCGTTCATCCAGAAAACCAGGAACGCCGTCATCAATACCCAAACTGTGTCGGCCATCACCTTCAGCTCAGCTGAAGTCAACCCGTCCTGCAACATGCAAACCTCCTTTCACGTGTAGAGCCGGTTGGCCGGACAAGAACAAGACCTATGCCAACAGGAGGCAAAGCGCATGCGGAGGCCGGGCAAAAAGACCCGGTTTTTCGCAAGGGAGTTTTTCTTCCGCAAATATATCGATAGGGTTCGTTCGTTGTTTAGACTGAGCTCACGACGGCGCCGCATTTTTTGTGTGGCAGCTTCGGATGTGGGCCCGCCGCGGATTTCTCTTGATGGCGAGCTCACAGACACGTAGGATTCCAGGCGGCATGTTACGGAAATGTAGGAAAAATCGGCCTAAAATGGCTGAGGTCAGCCCGTATGGTCGGATCTTGAGCTTTATTTCCGGGTGTTTGGCTGGTTTTGCCCATGTTGGCACAGCAGTTGCTGTTTCCAGACCAAACCGGCGCGAATAGCATCAACGGTCGCCCTTCACGTAAAGGGCCGGCACTGGAGGCATCGTAGTGAAAAAGGTTGAAGCGATTATTAAGCCGTTTAAACTCGAAGAGGTGAAGGAAGCCCTTTCGGGCGTGGGCATCCAGGGTCTGACGGTGACCGAAGTGAAGGGTTTCGGCCGGCAGAAAGGCCACAAGGAGCTGTACCGCGGCGCGGAGTACGTGGTGGAGTTTCTGCCGAAGGTAAAGCTGGAGGTGGTGGTGCCGGACGCGAAGTCCAAGGAAGTGGTGGAAGCGATTGTGAAGGCGGCGTCGACCGGCCGGATCGGCGACGGGAAGATTTTCGTGAGCAACGTGGAAGAAGCCGTCCGGATTCGCACGGGCGAATCGGGCGAAATTGTAGTGAGTTGATTGCGCGGCGAGGGCCGGCGGAACGTAACCAGAGTAGAGGAATAAAGTCATGAGAAAAGATATGAACCCACAAGATGTCGTCAAGTTTTGCAAGGAGAACGGCGTCAAATTCGTCGACCTGCGCTTCATGGACTTCCCCGGCCTGATGCAGCATTTCACGGTGCCGGTGAGCGAGCTGAAGGAAGATTCCTTCGAGGAAGGGTTCGGTTTCGACGGGTCGAGCATCCGCGGCTGGCAGAGCATCCATGAAAGCGACATGCTGGTGCTGCCCGACCCGCGCACCGCCGTGATGGACCCGTTCAGCGCCTACCCGACGCTGATGATGTACTGCAACATCCTGGATCCCATCACCAAGGAACGCTACTCGCGCTGCCCGAGGTGCATCGCCCAGAAGGCCGAGAACTACCTGCTGTCAACCGGAATTGCCGACACGGCATTCTTTGGACCGGAAGCCGAATTCTTCATCTTCGACGACATCCGGTTCGACCAGAACTCCCACGAGGGCTACTACCACATCGACAGCGTCGAGGGCATTTGGAACAGTGGGCGCGTGGAAAATCCCAACCTCGGCAACAAGATCCGGCACAAGGAAGGCTACTTCCCCGTGGCGCCAGCGGATTCGCTGGGCGATATTCGCGCCGAGATGTGCGACGTGATGATGCAGTGCGGGCTCGAGATCGAGGCCCAGCACCACGAAGTCGCAACCGCCGGACAGGCCGAAATCGACCTGCGGTTCGATTCCCTGACCAACATCACCGATAAGTTGATGCTCTACAAGTACATCGTGAAAAACACCGCGCGCCGCCACAACAAGACCGTCACCTTCATGCCAAAACCCCTGTTCGGCGATAACGGCTCCGGAATGCACACCCACCAGAGCTTGTGGAAGAAAGGCAAGCCCCTGTTTGCCGGCGACAAGTACGCCGGGATTAGCCAGGAATGCCTGTGGTACATCGGCGGCCTGCTCAAGCACGCCAACGCGCTCGTTGCCTGGAGCAATCCCACCACCAACTCGTTCAAACGGCTGGTGCCGGGGTTCGAAGCGCCGGTGAACCTGGCCTATTCGAGCCGCAACCGCAGCGCCTGCGCGCGCATCCCCATGTACTCGCCAAGCCCGAAAGCCAAGCGCGTCGAGTGGCGCGTGCCCGACGCCTCGTGCAATCCCTACCTGGCGTTTTCCGCGATGTTGATGGCCGGCATCGACGGTATCCAGAACAAGATCGATCCGGGCGGCCCGCTCGACAAGGACCTGTACGACCTGCCGCCCGAAGAGAAAGCCATGATCCCCCAAACGCCCGGCAGCCTCGGCGAGGCCCTCGACCATCTCGAGCAGGACTACGAGTTCCTGCTGAAAGGCGACGTGTTCACAAAAGACGTGGTCGAAACCTGGATCAAGTACAAGCGCGAAAACGAGGTTACCGCCGTAAACCTTCGCCCGCACCCCTACGAGTTTTTCCTCTACTACGACATCTGATCTGGATGCCGTTGTAGTTCCTCGCAACCGGCGGCGCCACCCTCCGGCGCCGCCGGTTCTTCATTTTCCGCAGGTTTCCAAACGAGGCGCAGTTGGTGGAGCGAGCGCTCCCGCGCGAGCCGGCTCACCGCCCGAAGCTGCCAACGTTGGGTAACCGGAATGATCAGGGTGCAGGATGACCATGGAGCTTGCTTTTCGTGCTTTACAGCCGGCTCGCGCGGGAGCGCTCGCCCCACCAGAGCAGCGGCCTGCCAGAACAGGGGCCCGCGCGGGAGCGCTCGCTCCACCGGACGACTATTCTTCCGATCCGTGGCGGTCGATCTCATGTTTCTTGAGGCGGTATTGCAAGGTTTTGTATGAAACGCCGAGCAGTTCCGCGGCTTCTTTAATGCGGCCGCCGGACTCGTCGAGCGCCTGGCGGATCAGGTCTTGTTCAAGGTCTTCGAGTACAACACCGCCGGGGGGGAGCTTAAACGGAGTCGCGGGCCCATCCGGCCGCTCGCGCAACTTCGGCGGCAGATCTTCCACCTTGACAACCGGCCCGTCGGCCAGGATGAACAGTTGTTCGAGCGTGTTTTCCAGCTCGCGCACGTTTCCGGGCCAGCGGTAGCGGCGCATCGCGTCGAGTGTTTCGGGAGCCAGCGACGGCGCGGGCCGGCCGAGTTTCTCCGAGAGCTTCTCGCGGAAATGCCGCACGAGCAGCGGCAGGTCCTGTGTGCGGTCGCGCAACGGCGGCAGGTCCACGCGCACCACGTCGAGCCGGTAATACAAATCCTTGCGGAATTGGCCCTCCTCGACGCGCCGGCCGAGGTCGCGGTTCGTTGCGACAATCACGCGCACGTCCACCTGCCGTTGCTGGCTGCTGCCGATTCGTTCGAGCACGCCGTCCTGCAACACGCGCAACAGTTTTGCCTGGCTATCGAGCCGCATGTCGCCGATTTCATCCAGGAACAGCGTGCCGCCGTCGGCCAGTTCAAACTTACCGGCCCGGCTGGCGTCGGCGCCGGTGAACGCGCCTTTCTCGTGGCCGAACAGCTCGCTCTCGACGAGGGTCTCCGGGATGGCGGCGCAGTTGGTCACGATGAACGGCTTGTTTTTGCGAGGCCCGGCGAAATGGATATGCCTTGCCACCAGCTCCTTGCCCGTGCCCGACTCGCCTTCGATCAAGACCGTGCTCGTCACGTTCACGGCTTTCCGCACGATGTTGAACACCCGCTGCATCGGCGCGCTCTCGCCGATGATGTTGCCCAGCGACACCGAATCCGTCACCAGTTCGCGCAACTGTTCGTTTTGCCGGCGCAGGTCGGCCCGTTCCACCGCCTTCGCCGCCACCACCAGCAGCTCTTCCTTGTCGAACGGCTTGGCGAGATAATCGACCGCCCCTTCTTTCATGGCTGTGACGGCCGTCTGCACCGTCGCGTACGCCGTCATCACCACCACCTCGATTTCCGGCCGCAACCGCCGCGCCTCCCGCAACAGCTCGAGCCCGTCCATGCCGGGCATACGCATATCCGTCAGCAACAGGTCGTATGCTTCGGTTTTCAGCGCCTCGACCGCAGCCGCGCCCGAGCCGGCTGTCTCTACGCCGTAGCCGGCCTTGTCCAGGATGGCCGAGATGACCTCGCGCTGCACCTGGTCGTCTTCACAAACTAAAACGTGCGGTTTCATCGGGAATGAATCTCCAACGGCAGGCTGATCAGGACCTGGCAGCCCCGGCCTTCTTCACTGGTAAGCGAGACCGTGCCGCCGTGTTCCTCGACGATGCCCCGCGTGATCGAAAGCCCGAGGCCGGTCCCCGTGTTTTTGGTAGTGAAATAGGGTTCAAACGCCCGCTCGCTCACTTCCCGCGGCACGCCCGGCCCGTCGTCGCGCACCTCGATCTCGCACGACTGATCCGTCGCACGCGAATAAAGCCGCACACGCCCGCCCGGCGGGCACACTTCCATCGCGTTTATTAGGATGTTCAGGATCGCCCGCGTAAGCTGTTTTGCGTCAACCGACAGCGACATGTCGCCCGTGCGAAGCTCGCTGATCAGACGGATACCGCGGGCTTCCGCGTCCTTCTTCACCAGCCGGATGCATTCCGACAGGATCACGTCTATCTTAACCTGCTCCGGCTGCAACTCCCGCTCTTTGGCCAGCGACAAGAAGCCTGACACGATCTCTTCGAGCCGGTTAACCTCATCGCGGATGGTCTTCAGGTGGCGCTTGGTCTCGGGCGGCTGGTTGGAGTTGTCGAGCGTGTCGATGGCATGGCCCGACAGCAGCTTGATGGCGTTGAGCGGGTTGCGGATGTCGTGGGCGACACCCGCCGCCAGGTTGCCGATTGCCGAAAGCCGTTGCGCCTGCCGCAAGTTGGCTTCGATCTTTTCTTTCTCCTGCAGCGAGGCCACCATCTGGTTAAAGGTGGTTTCGAGCGAACGCACCTCGCCGGACGTCTTGCGCGGGCTGAGTTTCTCCAGGCCGCCGTCGGTTTGCCCGCTGCCGATCCGGGCGCAGCTTTCCGCCAGGTAGGACAGCGGCCGCAGAATCCGCGCGATAGACACGACCATCAGCCCCAGCGCCACCACGAAAACGCCTGTCAGCAGCGCCAGGTACTTGTTTTTGAAGGCCCGAAGGATCTCCGCCTGCGGCACCAGCGACACCCGCGCCGTCAGCAGCAACTGGCGGCCCTGAAACTCCAGCGGAAGCCGCGCGGTCTTCACCAGCTCGCCCGAAGGCGTCTTTTCCAGTGTGAAGGGCACAAAATCCTGGCTGTCGCTTTGCCGGTCATCGAGCTCGATCACCGTGCCCTCGTAAACCTCCGACATGTCGCGTTCGATGTCCGGCAGCGGCGCGTTCGAATGTTCTTCCAGATGCAGCGTAATGCGCCGCGCGATGTCTTGGGTTTGGGCCTCCATCTCGCTTACTACTTCGGCAAAATAATGCCGCGTAATCTCATACACCGAACCGAGCAGGCAAACAAGCAGCACCGCGCAAAGCAGCATCACCCGCACGATCAGCGAGTCGTACCAGCGCACGCGCGGGTATGTGGGGGCCGATTTATTCATTCGGGTTTCGGGTTCAACTCCCCGTGGTAAACTTTGAGGACCTCGAGGACGTCCATCCAGGTCTTGCGTTTTTCAGCGGGACTGCGCAACAAGTACGCGGGGTGGTACGTCGCGCGCAGCGGAATGCCGTGGTAAAAATGCCACTTGCCCCGGAGCCGGCCGATGGTTTCGTTGGTTTTCAGCAGGGTCTGCGCGGCAAATGTGCCCATCGCGCAGATCACCCGAGGCTGGATGATCTCGAGTTGCCGGACCAGAAACGGCTCGCAGGCCTCGATCTCGGCCGGCAACGGATTGCGGTTGTCCGGCGGGCGGCATTTCAATACGTTGCAAATATACACATCCTCACGCCGGAGTTTCATGCCTTTCACGATGATGTCCGTCAGCAGTTTGCCCGCGCGGCCCACGAACGGCTTGCCCTGAAGGTCTTCGTCCCGGCCCGGAGCTTCCCCTACGAAAACCAGCTTCGCATTGGGGCTGCCCGCGCCAAAAACCAGGTGCGTCCGCTTCCCGCCGAGAACGCAGTTCATGCACTCTGAAAGCTCGCGCTCGAGCGCGTCAAGCATCTGCTGTTTGTCTGCCTTCGCCGTCCGCACCCGGCCCACCATCTCCGCCACTTCCGGCGACAAAGCCACCGTTCTGCGCCCGCGCCGCGCCGCATGGCGCAGCAACTCGCACGTTTCCGCAACTATCTCCTTGTACGGATCTGTCCCCGCCAAACCGTTACCTCCTTGAAACTCAATGATACCACGCAAAAAATAAGCCCCGCCACCCCTCGAAGAGGCGGCGGGACAAAAGCCCTATCCGGTTCGGCCCGGCCGGGCGCCTTAGGGCCGTCTCGCTACACCGGTCCTGCTCCTGGTAAACCTTATATTAGAAATTCGCCACTACCGCCGACAGAAGCGGGCTCACCGGCCATTCTCCCGGATATTTGATAAACTCGACATGGCCGTCCATGTAAAGGACGTTGCACCCGCCGGGGACGTGGTTGAACCCGTTCGAGTCCGAGATGTCGCTCGATATCCAGTCCGAGGCCACGGACACTTCGCTCTGCGCCAAAGCGCTCCCCGCCGGGTTGTTGATGTCGGTGATGAAGAACCGCTCGATACCCTCGCGCAACCGGTACACGTCCCCGTCAAGGTCCTCGTCGAGCTCTTCCGGAATGTCGTTGTCCATTTTGTTGGCCAAATCGTCGACGGCTTCCAGAAACCGTGCGTAGACATTCGGGTCCAGCCCAGGTTTTGAAGCAAAATAACTGAGAATGTCGCCGTAGTCGGTGAACACGGTCGTGTCGTCCGTGATGCCGGGCGCGTGGAACGCCCAGCCGAAATACAGGTAGCTGCTGCTGCTGCTGTTCACTTCGCAGGGGTAAAACTCCGAGTTGGGGTTGCCGGCCGTGGGCATCATGGCCGTGCCGTTCCACACCTGGTCCATCGCGTCCGCCTCGTCGTAGGCTTCGGCCGGGTCGTCGCCCTCGGGATCCGACGGGCATAGCGTCACCCCGGGATCCGACAGGTACTCCGGATACACCTGCACCATGTTCAAGGCAAAGGACGCGTTCGTTCCCCCGCCGCACCTCCAGTAGGCGAGCGTGGGGAACTTTTGTCCCCGGCTCTCGTTCGAGTACATCTTCACCACCAGCCCGAGCTGTTTCAGGTTGTTCTGGCAGCTCGCCCGCCGAGCCGATTCGCGGGCCCGGGCCAGGGCCGGCAGCAGAATCGCCGCCAGGATGCCGATAATGGCGATTACGACCAGCAGTTCAATCAGTGTAAATCCGTGTTTTCTCATAACATATGCCTCCCCTCAAGTTGATAACACATGAGATCGTTATAGCGAAATAATATACCGACCCCCGCAATTTGGCAATCATTTTCTCGGCAGACGCGGATTACGCGCCCCGGTCCCCGGCAAGATGCCGCGTCTACCTTATATGCACCGCATCTGGCGCCAATTCACCAATAACACGCAACAGCAGTCCCGATCCTCCACCTGTCATTGGAGGTGTGCAGCGGTAGCGGAACACCGACGTGGCAATCCCGGCGGTACTGTTGCTGCCCTGGGTGAGGGATTGTTTCTTGCCAAGCCCGGCCATGTCAATACCAGGGCCGGCAACGCGGCAATTGCGACGCTAGCGTAATGCTGCTTGCGTCACACAAAAGTGCAATTTAAAACGCTTCCCCTTTAAGGTGCTGTTCGGCAAGTTCGGCGATGAGGTCCTTGTCGAGCTTCGGGAAAAGCACCTCGGGCTTGTTCAGAGGCGAACCCGGGGCAAACTCCTTTTTTGCTTCTTCCCAGGCGTCCGGCCCGCCTTCGGGACCGTTCTTCGGGAGTGTGACATTCAGGATTCCCGCCAGCTTTTCGGCGCCTTCCGGCATAAACGGCGCCGTCAGCGCGCACAACGCCCGCACGACCTGGCAACAAACGTACAAAGTCGTTCCCGTACGCTCCATGTCGGTCTTGCGCGTTACCCACGGGGCTTTCGAATCGAAATACTGGTTGGCCCGCCGGCCGGTCTCGATGTAGCGCTCGATGGCCAGGCGAAACCGGAAATTCTCCAGCGCCTCGGCCACGGCATCGGCCTGCTTGGGAATAAACTCGAGCATGGCCCGGTCTTCTTCATCGAGCGGCCCGGGCACGGGCACTTTGCTTTCGAAGTTCTTTACCGTCATGGTGAGGCTGCGATGGACGAGGTTGCCCACCACGTCGCACAGCTCCCCGTTGTACCGCGCCATCAGTTCGTCCCAATCGAAACTGGCGTCGCGCGTCTCCGGCGAGTTCGCACAAAGGTAGTAGCGCACCACGTCGGCCGGCAGTTTTGACACGATCCACTTCACGCTGATCATGTTCCCGCGGGATTTCGACCCTTTCTCCGACTCGCCCGTCTCGCGGTTGTACACGTTAAGGTACTCGTTGGCCACCACGTTGTCGGCCAGCGTGTAATCCTCCTGCCCGATCAGCATGGCCGGGAAAATTACCGCGTGGAACGGCACGTTGTCCTTGCCCATGAAATGAATAATGCGGCTCTGCGGGTCTTTCCACCACGCCTTCCACGCGTCGGGATCGCCGAGGGTTTCTTCGCCCCATTTGCGCGTGTTGGTCACGTAGCCGATCACGTTGTCGAACCAGACGTACAACCGCTTGTGTTGCGCGTCCGGGTCGTTAAGCGGAATGGGCACGCCCCAGTCGGTGTCGCGCGTGATGCACCGCGCCCGGAGGTCCGACACCCAGCCGTAGGCGATCCCGCGCACGTTGGCCCGCCACTCCGGGTGGCCGTCCAGCCAGGCTTTGATCTGCGGCGCGAAGTCTTGCAGCCGCAGAAACCAGTGGGCCGACTCGCGCAACACCGGGGTCGACGCGTCGCCCGGAATGTTTGCCCGCGGGTTGACAAGCTCTTCCGACGAGTACTGCGCTCCGCAGTTCTCGCATTCGTCGCCGCTGGCGTCTTCAAACCCGCACTTCGGGCAGGCGCCCTTGACGTAGCGGTCCGGCAGGAACCGGTCGCTCTGCTCGGAGTACCACAGTTTCATCACCTGCTTTTCGATATGGCCCTTGTCGTACAGCTTGCGGAAAAAACCCTGGACCGTCTCGATGTGGATGGGCCAAGACGTGCGCCCGTAGATGTCGTAGGAGATGCCGATGTCGGCGAACGCCTTCTCGTTTGCGGCGTGGTAACGGTCGATGATTTCGTTCGGTGTCACGCCTTCCTTCAGCGCGCTCAGCGTGATCGGAACGCCGTACTCGTCCGAACCGCCCACAAACAGCACGCGCTCGCCCCGCAGCCGTTTGTACCGGGCATAGATGTCCGGCGGCAGGTACGACCCGGCGATGTGGCCGAGGTGGATATGCCCGTTGGCGTAAGGCAGCGCGCTGGTTACCAGCGTCCGTTCAAACTGTTGCTGTTTCGACATCAATCGACAACCTTCCTTTGCTGATTTACTGGGCGTTGATGCGCATTTCGTTCGTACGCACGCTCACTCGGCGGGGCCAATCATTTTCCCGGGGTCCACCAGCCGGCGGAACTCTTCTTCGGACAACACGCCTGCCGCCACCGCTTCTTCCATCAGCGTGGTGCCGTTTTCGTGCGCGGCCCGCGCGATTTTCGCCGCCATATCGTAGCCGATGTGCCGGTTGAGGGCCGTAACAAGCATCAGCGAGTTGTCCAGGTGCGCCTTGATCCGGTCGAGGTTTGGTTTCAGCCCCGCGACCGCGTTATCAGTGAAAGATACCACAACATCCGCCAGCAGCCGGATCGACTGCAGGATATTCAGCATGATCACCGGTTTGAACACGTTCAGCTCGAAATTGCCCGACGCCCCGGCGAACGCAACCACCGCGTCGTTGCCGATGACTTGCGCGGCCACCATCGTAACGGCCTCGCATTGGGTCGGGTTGACCTTCCCCGGCATGATCGACGAGCCCGGCTCGTTTTCCGGCAACTGCAACTCGCCGATCCCGCACCGCGGGCCGCTCGCCAGCCAGCGGATGTCGTTGGCAATCTTCATCAGGCTGCACGCCAGCGCCCGCAACGCCCCCGACGTCATCACCACGGCGTCGTGCGCCGCCAGCGCCTCGAACTTGTTCGGGGCCGACCGGAACGGCAGGGCGATCAGCTCGCTGATTACCTTGGCGGTCCGCGCCGCATAGGCCTGTTTGGTGTTGAGGCCCGTGCCGACCGCCGTCCCGCCCAATGCAAGCTCCGACAGGCGCGGCAGCGTCAGCACCACGCGTTCGAGCCCGTTGTTGACCTGCTGCGCGTAGCCCGAAAACTCCTGGCCCAGCGTCAGCGGCGTCGCGTCCATCAGGTGCGTGCGCCCGATCTTAACCACCGGCTCGAAGGCGGCCGATTTAGCCTCCAAAGCCTCGTGCAGTTTCTTCATCGCCGGGATCAGTTTCCGGTGGATCTGTTCGACAGCCGCCACGTTAAGGGCCGTCGGAAAGACGTCGTTCGTCGATTGCGACATGTTGACGTGGTCGTTCGGGTGGATGGGCGTTTTCGAGCCCACTTCGCCGCCGAGCAATTGGATGGCCCGGTTGGCGATCACTTCGTTCGCGTTCATGTTGGTTTGCGTGCCGCTGCCCGACTGCCACACCGGCAGCGGGAAATGCTCGTCCAGATCGCCCGCGATCACCTCGTCGGCCGCTTTGCAGATCGCTTCGCACAGGTGCGGCTGCAGCAGCCCAAGCTCGCAGTTCACCAGAGCCGCCGCCTTCTTCACCACGCCCAGCGCCCGGATAAACTCCCGGGGCGCACGTTCCGAGCCGATTTTGAAGTTGGCCAGCGCCCGCGCCGTCTGCGCGCCGTAATAGGCGTCCGCCGGAACCGGCACGTCGCCGAATGTGTCTCGTTCGATACGGTTTTCCAAAAGAATGCGCCTCCAGTGAATTGACGGTATCTTAATGGAGAAGCAAACAGAGGCGCAACCACTGTCCGGCGTCCCCTGTAGGCAGTAAAACAGGATTATTACCCGCTTATTAAGCGTTCTTACCTGCAAAACGATACTGACGAAAGGAGAAACGATGCCCCGCCCACCGATTTTGCCTGTCATCAACTGGGAAAAAGTGTTCAACTCCGGCAAGACGTACGAGCAGTGGATCGCCGGCGCCGAGTCGTCCGAGAACCGCGAATCCATGGAGCAGTCGCGCAAGAATCTGCGGTTCGAGATGCTGGGGAAGTGGGATTTCCCGCGGCCCGTCCACGTCGTGGCCATCGCCGAAGACTGGTGCGGCGACGTGGTCCGGCACGTGCCCGTGTTGCAGGCAATCGCCGACAAGGCCGGCGAGCTGCGCGTCCGGTACATCACGCGCGAGCAGTGGCCGGACGTGTTCGCCCGGTTCCTCACCAACGGCGGCGAGGCCATCCCGAAGTTCGTGTTCCTCAACGACAAGTTCGTCGAGTGCGGCAACTGGGGGCCCATGCCCGAAATGTGCAAAACCCTGATTGCGCGCGGAAAAGCCTGCGGCAACATCGCCGCCGCCCGAACCAAAATAGCCCAGTTCTACCTCGCCGACACCAACCGCCGGATGGTCTTCGAAGAACTGATGCTCCTCATCGACATCGCCCTGACCGCCGAACCATAGCTCCCATCGAAAACCGGTGGGGCGAGCGCTCCCGCGCGAGCCGTCCGCATCCGCTTTGGTGGGGCAAGCGCTCCCGCGCGAGCCAGCCCCTATTTCCCCCGTTTCCTTAGAGCCGTCTCGAGCAGGTCGACGTCCTCCTGCATCATATTCATGTTGTCTTTTGTAAAAATGCCGACGCAGACGGCGTCGCCGGGGCGGTACGCATCGGCGACGTACTCGAACGCCTCTTTCGGATTGGTGCGGCCGGCGGCGAGCACCTTGTAATGGATGGCGGGCGCGGGCAGTTGCTGGATAAGGTCGCACATGGCCTCGCGGTCGCGTTTGAGGTAGCGTTCGCGCTCATCCATGTTGCGGCTGGGCTGCTGGGTTCGGTCGCTGGGGTTGTAATAGCACGTCATGAAAAAGTCGAGTTCGAGGTTGTCGGCGGCCCATTGGATCGTTTTGACGGTGTGCCCGGCTACGCCCGCGGCCATGCCCGCATCCTTGATGGCCCGGATGGCCTCGCGGACGGGGCGGGTTTGCCGCTTCCTGACGCGGTAGTCCATCTCGCCGCCGTGCAGGAAACAGCACTTGGCTTTGCCCCGGACCGCGTTCTGGACGCCCAGCATCAGCGAACCCACCCCGGGGCAGGTTTGCGCCACCCATTTGATTCTTCCGCCGCTGTTCCAGTGTTCGCGCAACGCCCGGATGATGAACTCGTCGGTGCGGCCGAGGTGCGTGGTGACGCCCGACTTCTCCGCCAGCTTGTAGGCCTGCACAACCCGTTCCATCGTGTACCAATCGACCATTTCGTTGTCGCGCCGGACCGTCTGGTGCGACCACCCGCCGAACGGGTTGCCGCCAATCATGAGCCGGCTGACCGCCACGTTTCCCAGCTTGACCTTGCGCGGCTTGAGATGGCCTGCCGTTTTTCCCGCGCCCCGGCTAACAACACTCACGGCTACACTCCCGTTTTTCAATCAACATCCGGCGCCAACGATACACGAACCGGCGGCCCGCTTGCCACCGAAAGACCGCCGCGTTTGGGATTTGATCGGGCCGCGAATTATGTCTTAGTTTCATAACGCAGATAAACCACACGGAGGGCCACGAAAATGCGATATTGGACGAGTTTGCCGACAATAGCCCTGGTTCTTGCCGTGGCGGGCGGCGCGTACGGCGCGCTGAGCAGCGCGTATGGTGCGCAGAGCAGCGCGTATAGTGCGCAGAGCAGCGCGTATGGTGCGCAGAAAGGAGAAAAGAAGATGGAATTCAAGCTGACCAGCTCGGCGTTCGAGGAGGGCGAGTATATTCCCAAAAAGTACACCGGCGAGGGCCAGGACGTCTCGCCGCCGCTGAAATGGGCCAACCCGCCCGAGGGAACCGAGAGTTTCGCCCTGATTGCCGACGACCCCGATGCCCCGCGCGGCACTTGGGTGCACTGGGTGCTGTGGAATATACCACCGGACAAACGCGAACTCCCCGAAAACGTGCCCGCCGAGAAAAAAGTCGGCCAGATGAGGCACGGAACCACCGATTTCAACCGGGTCGGGTATGGCGGTCCGATGCCGCCAAAGGGTTCCGACCACCGCTACTACTTCAAGCTTTACGCGCTGGACACGGAACTCGATCTCGAGCCCGGCAAAAAGAAGGCCGACCTGCTGAAAGCGATGGATGGCCACATCTTAGCCGATACGAAGCTGATGGGCCGGTATAGACGCTGATTGCTTTTTAAATCCGATTTCCCGGCAGCAACGCCTCCCGCAGCCTTAGAACGTCGCAAAGCAGAGTAGGAGACGGTCATCTTGACAAGGAGACGTAATTTGACCGCTGAAAAGTATTTATGCTAATCTCAATAATTGCTGTTTTGCGGCAAATCAGTTGCCGTTGCAGCAAAATTTTCTCGAATGGAGGTAATTCAGTAACTATGGCAGATGAAACTATGCAACCCAACCTCGAATCGGCGGACCAAGGGCCGGCCACCGTCCCTGAACAAGATCCCGTTGATTTGAAAACCCAGGACGACGAGCTGATCGAGCAGGAAGAGTTCAGCCAGGAGGAGATGGAACAACTCTACGCCGAAACACTCCAGAACTTTTCCGAAGGCGAAGTTGTCCAAGGCACTGTCGTCGAAGTCAACCCGGACCGCATACTCGTGGACATTGGGTACAAGAGCGAAGGTGTGGTCATGACGGACGAATTTCCCAACCCGGACAGCATCCAGGTAGGCGATACATTCGACGTTTACATCGAACAGCCTGAAGCCGAAGACGGCATGCCGATCCTGTCCAAAATCAAGGCCGATCGCATCAAGAATTGGACCCACATCCAGCGCGTTTACGAAGAAGACGGCACCATCGAGGGCCGTGTTGTTCGGCGCGTCAAAGGCGGCCTGAAAGTCGATATCGGCATCGATGCATTCATGCCGGCGAGCCAGCTCACTTGGCGGCCCACGGGCGACCTCGAGAGATACATCGGCGAGACCATGGAACTCAAGATCATCAAGCTCACCAAACGGCGACGCAACGTGGTCGTCAGCCGCCGCAAGTTACTCGAAGAGCAGCGCGCCGGCGAGAAAGCCCAACTGCTGGCCACGCTCGAGAACGGCCAGATCATCAAGGGCGAAGTCAAGAACATCACCGATTTCGGCGCGTTCGTCGACGTGGGCGGCATCGACGGCCTGCTTCACGTCACCGACATGTCCTGGGGCCGGGTCAAGCATCCCAGCCAGGCGGTCAGTGTCGGCCAGCAGCTCGAAGTCGTCGTGCTTAATTTCGATCCCCGCACCGAACGGATCAGCCTCGGCCTTAAGCAAAAAACCGAGAATCCATGGAAAACCGCCGCGAGCCGGTATCCGGTAGGCGGCGTGACGCGCGGTAAAGTCGTCAGCATGACCGATTACGGCGCGTTTGTGCAGCTTGAAGAAGGCATCGAAGGCATGGTTCATGTCAGCGAGATGAGCTGGACCCGACGCGTGCGCCATCCCAGTGAACTGGTCTCGCTCGAACAGGAAGTCGACGTGATGATCCTCAGCGTCGATCCCGAAGCCGAAAAAATCGCGCTCGGCATTAAGCAGACTCAGCCCAACCCGTGGACCGAGATCAGCAACCGCTATCCGGTCGGTTCCGTGGTGAAGGGCATTGTCCGCAACATGACCGATTACGGCGCGTTCGTGCAGATCGAGGAAGGCATAGACGGCTTGTTGCATGTCTCCGACATTTCCTGGACCAAGAAGGTCGCGCATCCCTCGGAGGTTCTTGAGAAGAACCAGGAAATCGAGGTCAAGGTGCTGAGCATCGACCCGCAGAATGAGAAGATCAGCGTGGGCCTCAAGCAGCTTGAACGCGACCCGTGGATGCTTGTCGTCGAGAGTACGCCGATTGGTTCGCATGTCGAGGTCGAAATCGCCAAGCTCGTCAGTTTCGGCGCATTTGCGCGGCTTGAAAACGGCATCGAAGGGCTCATTCACGTCAGCGAAATTTCCTCGGACCGCATACAAAAGCCCGAGGACGTCCTGAACGTCGGCGACAAGGTCATGTGCAAAGTCATCGGCATCGACGCCGTCGAGCGCAAGATTGCCCTCAGCATGCGCGAATACCAGCGCGATCTCGATGCTACAGCGCAGGCCGAGTACGGCAAGACCGGCGGAGAAAGGGCCGTAAACGTCGGCGACGTGGTCGGCGACGCCGTCCCCAGGAGCATGTTCCAGGCCGGCAGAAGTCTTGCCGATGCCGCCAACGAGCTGATGGCCGCCGTTAGCAAGGCCGAAGCTGAAGCCGCGGCCGAAAAAGCCCCGGCCGAAGCCGAGCAGGCCCCCGCCGAAGCCGAGAAGCCTGAGACCGCGGCCGAAGAAACCCCGGCCGAAGCCGAAGAAGCCCCGGTCGAAGCCGAACAAGCCCCGGCCGCGGCCGAACAAGCCCCGGCCGCGGCGGAAGAAGTCCCGGCCGAAGCCGAACAAGCCCCGGCCGCGGCGGAAGAAGTCCCTGTTGAAGCCGAACAAGCTCCGGCCGAAGCCGAAGAAGTCCCGGCCGAAGCCGAACAAGCCCCGGCTGCGGCCGAAGAAGCCCCGGCTGCGGCCGAAGAAGTCCCGGCTGCGGCCGAAGAAGTCCCGGCTGCGGCCGAAGAAGTCCCGGCTGAAGCCGAAGAAGTCCCGGCTGCGGCCGAAGAAGCTTCGGCCGAAGCCGAAGAAAAGCCGGCAGAAGCCGGGGAGGCCGCCGAGGGCGAAAAAACAGATACAGAAGAAGAGGCTAAAGAATAGCCTTTTATGATGCGGGCCTCTGCCTGCATCTGATGAAAAATGAAAAGGCGCCGTCCAATTGGATGGCGCTTTTTTTATTGTTTTCAGTTATAATGGCCCGTGAAAGACAAGGGGACTTATCGTAGCGCAATGCCAAGCCTGCTTATATTCACGAAATCCGAAGAAATTGCCGTTTCGGTTAATAGAATCTGCGCTGACAGCGGCTGGGAAGTGCGACACGGCACAGCCATCGGCGACCTTCAAAACGGCGGGCCGGACGATGCCGTCCTCATTGATTTTGCCAATCCCGTCGACGGCGTTGGCGACCTTGTGCAGGCGGTTTCAAACGCTTCGTCGTTCATCCCCATCATCTTCATTTCAAACGATGAAGCGCCGCCGGCAGATTTTGGCGAGGGTTTGCGCTATTACATCGGGCCCGGCCAGTTAATCGACCTCGAGCATCTCCTGATCTCGCTGTCGCTCGGCTTCCCCTCCGGCGCGTCCGTGCCGCCGGCAAAACCCAACGCCGGGCAGGTGCCGCGCGTCCTTATCGTTGATGACAATATCGAGCTGGCCGGTATCATTGAACGGAGCCTGCGCCTGTTGGAGCGTTTTGACGTCCGCGTCACGAGTTCCGGGTTCGAGGCGGCGTCCATCCTGCCTGAGTTCAACCCCGACGTCGTCGTTATTGACCTTGTCCTCGAAGACATGGACGGCCGGGAGGTTTGCTCGTTTATTCGAAAGCACGAAAAGCTCGCCAACACGCGCATCATTGGCGTGTCAGGCTACCTGCCCGAGGATCAGGCCGCGGAAGAAGAAAACTTTTTTGACGCCTTCCTCGAAAAACCCTTCCGGGCAAAAGACGTCGTCGATTGTGTCTTAAGCCTGGTGCAGAGGCCCTAAACGTGCAGCAGGACTTTCATGACGCCTTTTTCGGCGGCCCGATGCAGGGCGCGGACGGCATCGCTTAGCTCGTAGGATTCCGATATCATCGGGCGGACCTCGACGTTGCCCATCGCTAACGCTTCGAGCGCGGGCCGGAACGGGCCGCAGCGCGAGCCGACAATTTTTACCTCGTTAACTACCGGCTGGCTGAAATCGACGGGCGTCGCGCTGGCGAGAGTCGTTTTTAAAACAATTGTCCCCTCCGGCCGAACAAGTTCAAGCGCCCGCTTGAGGCCCTCAGGCGATCCGGTCGCCTCGACAACGATGTCGGCGCCGCGTTCGATCGGATCGTCCCTGTACGCGATGTTGATATGCAGATCTTTTAGCAGCGCAAGTTTATGCGGGTGCTTGCCCACGCAAACCAGCTTTTTCGAGTGCAGCCACAACACCTGTGCGCAAAGCTGGCCCAGTTTGCCGTCGCCAAGCACAATGATGCGGTCGTCCCGCGTAACGGGGACGCGCTCCGGGATGCGAAATGCCGCGGCCAACGGTTCGGTGAAGGCGGCCACGTCGTCGCGGATCGAGCTGGGCACCAGATGCAGGTTTTCCTCGGGCAGGGTGACGTACTCGGCGAAGGCCCCGTTGCGGTTATGAATGCCCAGAACGGTGCGGGCCATGCAATGGTGCGGCATTTCGAGTTGGCAGTAGAGGCAGCGGTGGCACACGCAGTTGATCTCGCCCACGACGCGCTTGTCCAGCAGGTGGGGATTCGAGCTGTGCTTGACGATCCCCACGAACTCGTGGCCGGGGACGCCCTTGAAGCCCATGTAGCCTTTCATCAGCTCGATGTCGGTGGCGCAGATCCCCGCCGTCAGCACCCGGATCAGGGCCTCGCCCGGCCCCGGCACCGGCATCGGCACTTCGGCCACTCGAACTTCGCCGTCAAACATTACAGCCCGCATACGCGCGGATTCCTCCCAACTTAGACCGTTAAATGTTTAGCATTTACGTCTGTACCGGGTCAAAAAAGGAATCGGACAAGAAAGCGCCGGCGGGGTACGGCTCCTGCCGTACCGTTCTTCTACCCATTACCCCAAGGCCACATCGAGGATCATCATGATGGCGAACCCGGCCATCACGCCCAGCGTCGGGACGTCCGTGTTCCGTTCGCGTTTGGATTCGGGAATCAGCTCCTCGGCCACCACGTAAATCATTGCGCCAGCAGCAAATGCCAGCGCATACGGCAGGGCTGACCGCATGTGCAGCACCGCTGCCGCCCCGGCAACCCCCGCCAGCGGTTCCACCACGCCGGAGGCTTGCCCGTACATGAAACTCCTGAACCGGGAGAACCCTTCACGGCGCAGCGGCATGGCGACCGCCGTGCCCTCAGGCAGGTTCTGCAATCCGATGCCGATGGCCAGGGCAATTGCCGCGCCCACTGTCGCGCCGTCGACGGCAGCGGCGGCCGCGCCAAAGGCCACGCCAACCGCCAAACCTTCCGGGATGTTGTGCAACGTGATCGCCAACACCAGCAGCGTGCTGCGTTGCCAGGAAGTCTTAATTCCTTCGGGATGGCCGTGCGCAAAACCTTCGTGCAGGTGCGGCAGGATTTTGTCCACAATCCACAAAAACGCGCCGCCAAGCAGAAATCCGGTGGTTGCGGGCAGCCAGCCCGGCACATTCATCTGTTCGCTTAACTCGATCGCCGGCGCGAGCAGCGACCAGAAACTGGCCGCGATCATCACGCCGGCCGCCATACCCATCATGCCGTCAAGGACATGCGGGTTGTAATTCTTGACGAAGAAAACCAACGCGGCGCCCGCTGCGGTCAAGCCCCAGGTAAAAAGGGTGGCTATCAGCGCCTGCACCACCGGGTGAAGACTCAAAAAAGTTTGCATCGCTACATCTCTCGTTGAATACGCTAGTGCTTTACTTGCTTCTCTCGACAATGTAACGCGCGAGCGCGCGGAATACGTCCGCTTCCGGGCCGAGTCCTTCGAGCGCGGTGATGGCTTGGCCGGCGGCCTCGTCGGCAAGCCGGCGCGACTCGTCGATGCCCAATAGCGCGGGGTAGGTGGATTTGTCTTTTGCGGCGTCGCTTCCGGCCGTCTTGCCCATTACGTCTGCGGATCCGACCACGTCCAGCACGTCGTCGGCAATCTGGAAAGCCAGTCCGACGTGTTCTCCATAGCGCGTCAGCGACTCCAGGCGCGCATTGTCCGCCCCAGCCAAAATCGCCCCGCTACGCGCCGCCACGCGTATGAGGGCGCCCGTCTTGCGCGCGTGAATATCCTGCAGTGTCTCCAGCGAAACCCGCTTTCCCTCGCTTTCCAGGTCGGCCACCTGCCCGCCCGCCATGCCTGAAACGCCCGCCGCCACCGCCAGTTCGCGAATTACCTGCAAATTGCCGGCCTGCGCCAACATGTCAAACGCCATCGTGCAAAGCGTATCGCCCGCCAGTATGGCCATGGCCTCCCCGTGCACCTTGTGCAACGTGGGTTTGCCGCGGCGCAGATCGTCGTCGTCCATGGCGGGCAGGTCGTCGTGGATCAGCGAATAGGTGTGAATCATTTCGAGCGCGCAAGCCGCCGGCAACGCCACATCGCCTGCCCCCGACACAATCTCCGCCGCCCCCAATGCCAGCGCCGGCCGTATCCGTTTGCCGCCGGCGAACAGGCTGTACCGGATCGCCTCCACCAGCGCGGGCGGCGCGTCCGTCCAAGTATCGATATAAGCTTCAAGGGCTTGCTCGGTTTTGGCCGATTTGGCCCGCAAAAATTCTTCAACCGGATTCAAAACAGCAGGTTTCCTTCCTCTTCTTCTTCTTCTTCCTCTTCCTCACCCTCGCCTTCGCCCTTTTCCGGCGTGGTTTCGGCTTCTTGTTCGGCGGCCTGTCCGGCTTCTTCTTCGAACGCCTTGGCGGAGACCTCCCCTTTTGCGTCTTTAACAAGAATCTCGATGCGCCTTTCGGCTTCGGTAAGTGCCTTCTCGCACCGGCGCGCCAGCTTGACCCCTTCTTCAAACCGCTTCAACGACTCATCCAGCGTCAGCCCGCCCGCCTCGAGGGCTTCCACCACCTGTTCGAGCCGTTCCAGGTCTTTTTCAAACTTCGATTCCGCCATCGCTCTTTTCCTTGACTTTTTGGACAGACGCCTCGACGCTGCCCTTGCCAAACATCACCAGAATGTCATCGCCCCGCTTCAACTGTTTCGCCTCGCGTATAAGTTCTTTCCGCGGCAGTTTCCAGCCGATCGCGTAGCCCCGCGCCAGGATCGCCACGGGACTGAGCGCCGACAGCCGCCCCGCCGCCGGCCGCAACCGCGAACGGTACCGCTCGCTCAACCCGCTCGCTGTCTGCACCAGCCGCCGCCGCAACGAAACCAGCCGGTCGGCCGCGCGCCGTACCTGGTTTTCCGGCGACAACAGCGCCAGCGAGTGGGCCGCCTTGTCGGCCCGCAAGCGGGACACGCGCAGCGAACCGGCCACGGCGTGCTCGAGCCGCATCCGCAGCTCGTCGGCCTGCTGGCGCCGATCCCGCACGACTTCGGCGGGCCGTTGCAACACATACGAAGACCGCGCGATCGCCAGCCGGTGGCGCAGCTGGTGCACCCAGGTCTGGATCGACCGGCACAGCCGTTCGTGACACTGCACCACCCGCTTCAGCAACACGCGCCGTTCCTGCACCACCACCTCGGCCGCCGCGGACGGCGTCGGCGCGCGCAGATCCGCCGCAAAATCGGAGAGCGTGAAGTCGATCTCGTGGCCGACCGCAGAGATGACGGGCGTATTGGCATCGTATACGGCCCGGACCACGGCCTCCTCGTTAAACGGCCATAAATCTTCCATCGACCCGCCGCCGCGCCCGACGATCATCACGTCCACACCCCACCTGTCCAGGGTTTGGATCCCTTCAACGATATCGGCCGCGGCCCCCTCGCCTTGGACTCGGGCCGGAAACAGGACCACGTGAACGTTGGCGAACCGCCGGCGAAGCACGTGCAGTATGTCGCGTACCGCCGCGCCGGTCGGCGAGGTCACCACGCCAATGCGCCGGGGAAACGGCGGGATGGCCTTCTTATGCTCCTCGGCAAAAAGGCCCTCCTCGTCCAGCTTTTTGCGCAGCCGTTCGAACGCCAATTGCAGCGCGCCCACGCCCAGCGGCTGCATCTCTTCACAGATAATCTGATAGTTGCCGCGCTTCTCGTAAACCGTCACCAGCCCGTGGACGACGGCCTCGAGCCCGTTTTCCGGTTCAAAGCGCACGTTCGACAGCCGCCCCCGAAACATTACCACGTCGACCTGGCTGGTTTTGTCTTTCAAATTGAAATAAGCGTGGCCGGCCGGGGATACGCGCCAGTTCGAGATCTCCCCCGATACCCAGATGTTCGCCACCTCGCGTTCGAGCAGCGTCTTCACCCGGCGCGTCAACTGCGCCACGGTCCATATATCGGGGGATTGCATCCGCATAGGCTTATTGTACTGAATCTGGAGCGACCGGCAAAACCAAGGGCCACGGGCTGAAGGGCCGGCGCGGAATATGGTAATATCCACGGATACGTGTGTATGCGGGTAAGAATATCCGCAAATACGCATGAAACCTGTATAGTTGGGAGCCTTTTCCTATGATAAACGTGAAACTGCCGGATGGTTCGAAGTTGGAACTGCCGGATGATAGCACAGCTTTTTCTCTTGCGGAAAAGATCGGGCCGCGGCTGGCGAAAGCTGCGGTGGCGGCCAAAATTAACGGCCGGATGGCCGATCTGTGCACGCCCCTGCACGATGGCGACGAGGTGGCCATCCTCACGTTCGATTCCGAAGAGGGCCTGGAAGTGTTCCGTCACAGCGCGTCGCACCTGATGGCCTCGGCCATCCAGAAGGTCCGGCCCGATGCCAAATTTGCCATCGGCCCCGCAATCGAAGACGGGTTCTACTACGACATCGAGGTCGAACCGCCGTTTACGGAAGAAGATTTGGCGGCCATCGAGAAAGAAATGGGGCGCCTGGCGCAGGCGAAGGTGCGGTTCGAGCGCAAGGAAATGGGCAAGCAGGAGGCCATCGACTACTTCCGCGAGCGGGGGCAGGACTACAAGGTCGAGTTGCTCGAGGATCTTGAAGACGGAACCATCACGTTTTACGAAAGCGGTGAGTTCATCGACCTGTGCCGCGGCCCGCACGTGCCGCACACGGGCGCCATCAAGGCGTTCAAACTGCTGAGCCTGGCGGGCGCATACTGGCGCGGCGATTCGAACCGGCCGATGTTGCAACGCATCTACGGCACCGCGTTCCCCAAAAAAGCCGACCTTGACGAACACCTCGCCCGGCTCGCCGAGGCCGAGAAGCGCGACCACCGAAAGCTCGGCAAACAGCTCGACCTGTTCAGCTTTCATGAGGAAGCGCCCGGATTCCCGTTTTTCCACCCGAAGGGCATGACGGTGCTCAATGCGCTGATCGACTTCTGGCGCGAGGAACACCGCAAGCGCGGGTACGGCGAGCTGCGCACGCCGATCATTCTCGAACGCACGTTGTGGGAGCAGTCCGGCCACTGGGACCACTACAAGGAAAACATGTACTTCACCTTGATCGACGACCGCGATTTTGCCATCAAGCCCATGAACTGCCCCGGCGGCATGCTCGTGTACAAGACCCGCATGCACAGCTATCGCGAACTGCCTCTGCGCTGGGCCGAGCTGGGAACCGTGCACCGCCACGAAAAGTCCGGCGTGCTCCACGGGCTGTCGCGCGTCCGGATGTTCACCCAGGACGACGCCCATGTTTTCATGACCGAAGACCAGATCCAGGATGAAGTGATCGCCATCATCGATTTTGTCGGCTACGTCTACGGCATCTTCGGCCTGGAGTATTCGGTCGAGTTGAGCACCCGGCCCGAAGACTCCATCGGCACCGACGAGATGTGGGAGGTCGCCACCAGCAGCCTGCGGAACGCTCTTGAAGCCAAGGGTCTGCCGTTCAAGATCAACGAGGGCGACGGCGCCTTCTACGGCCCGAAGATCGACTTCCACGTCCGCGACAGCCTCAAACGTTCCTGGCAATGCGCGACGATCCAGCTCGACTTCGCCATGCCCGAGAAGTTTGAACTCGAGTATATCGGCCAGGACGGCCAGGCGCACCGGCCCGTCATGGTTCACCGGGTGATTTACGGTGCAATTGAACGGTTCCTCGGCATTTTGATCGAGCATTTCGGCGGCGCGTTTCCCGTATGGCTGGCGCCCGTGCAAGCAGTGGTGATCCCGGTGGGCGATGCATTCGCCGATTACGCGCGGGAAGTGTACCAGCGGCTGTTCGACGCGGGACTGCGCGTCGAGCTCGACCTCAGTTCGGAAACGATGAAGTACAAGATCCGCCAGGCCCAAACCCAGCAAACACCCTACATGCTTGTGGTTGGCGAGCGCGAAAAAGAAGCGGGGGCGGTGTCCGTCCGCCACCGGCGAGAGGGCGATCTGGGGTCGATGCCGGTCGATGAGTTCCTGGCCAAGGTCCAGCGGGAAGTCGCTGAAAAAACCATAGACTGAACCTGCAGGAAGCTTCTTAGACTCGCAGCATTGGCAGATGTTGTATAAACCCGGCGCTCATGGTATTCTCCCGCGGGGAAATGGAGATTGGAGCAAATGGCGGAAGAGAAGGATTTGGAGGCGTATCTAAACGTCGGATGCCCGCTGGTACTGCACCCTGAACCTTTCCAGGCTTCGGCCCCGCGGTACGCCACGCGCGTTCGCGGGTGGAGCAAATTGAGCTACCTGCTCATCGACCGGCCGCGCATAAATAACCGGTTCGCGGCCATCCGGGAAAACCAGCCGTGCATCGTGCGTTTTCTGCACAATGGCCTCGCGTGCGCGTTCGACACCATCATCCTCGACTGGGACACCCGGCAGTACCACTCCTACTGCCGCATCAGTTGGCCGACAAACGTTGAAACCGTTTCATTCCGTAAATTCGAGCGGGTGCGGGCGGAGATCCCGTGCGATTTCGAGTACAACAATGAGAAACACAGCGGCATTATCGAAGATATCAGTATCGGCGGGTGCCGAGTCAGGACGAGTGTCTCGGTGGAAAACGACACCCTGCTGAAGATGGATCTCAGCCTGCCGGACGGCTGCATCCTGGAACAGATCAATGCAGTCGTGAAAAACGTGCGGTCGGTCGGCGAGGAATTCCTGCTGGGCTGCCAGTTCGAAGAGGATCAGCCCGAAGTGGAAAGCGACATCGCTTTCTTTGTCACCACCGTGCTCGAACGCGGCGAGGCCCGAACACCCGATCGGCTAAGGATCATCATCATCGATGAAAACCGCACTATCGCAACCGTCTTGCGAAATCTGTTCGAGCAAAAAGGTATGGAGGTTTTCTCCGCTGCCTGCACGGTCGACGGACTTTCCAGGCTGCGGCTAGGCTCGCCCGACGCCGTACTTATCTCCGAAAACATGAGCGACCTGCCGGGCATAGACAGCGTCCGGCTCATTCGGGCCACAAAGGGGTTCGAAACCCTGCCCGTCTACCTTTACGGGGGGTTTCTATCCGCCGAAGAAGTCACCAAGACGGGCGCCACTTTCTACTTTGAACAACGCGTGCCGGCAATCCAAATAACAAAACGGGTGGGAGCCGAATTGAAGGAAAAAGCCGGCAGCATTCAGGAAACAGGCTAAGGCTGCACCCGTATAGCACATATACCCCGTATAGCCTGAATGAAGTTTATTGACAAAAAGTTTTTTTTGTGCTACAGCTTCCCGCGTGCGATTTAGGTGTTGTGGCTTCAGGAGTAGTGGTAAAACATGTCTAATGGGGGAGGTGTTTCCGAACCGCCAAGTGCCGATGCGTTCTTTCCAATCCGCATTGCCAGTTTATGCCTCGATACCGTAACCGGCTTTGATCTGTTTCTGAAGCCGCAGGGCAGCAAGCCGCCGGTGCTGTACCGCGACAAGTCGCTTCCGTTCACCGAAGAGGCGCGCGAGCGGCTCAAGCAGCGGGAGATTACGAAGCTCTACGTGTCCAACTCCCAGGCGGGCGAGTACCGCCGGTATGTGCAGGCCAATCTGCGCAGCATCATAGCCGACCCGGCCGTCGATCTGACCGAACGGGCGGAGGTTCTTTACAGTTCGGCGCAGGACGTGATGAAAGACCTCATGGAGGACCCGCGGTCGGGCCAACTGTTCCACCGGACGAACCGCCTGGCAAGCGACGCGGTTTGGTTTTTGTTCAATCAACCGGCCTCGTTCGGGAGTCTGTTGAAAGTAACCTCATACGACTACTACACTTACACCCACTGCGTAAACGTCTTTCTTTTCTGCGTGGCACTGGCGCGGAAGATGCGATACGGGGAAGCGGAAGTGCTGACGTTTGGGACGGGCGCGCTGTTGCACGACGTGGGCAAGTGCATGGTGCCGCCCGAAGTGGTGAATGCTGCCGGCAAGCTCACCCCCGAACAGTGGGAGATGATGAAGAAGCATCCGGAATTCGGAATTCAGGTGTTGCGCGAGCAGGGCATCGACGATCCGGTTATCCACGACATCACGCTGCACCATCACGAAAAGGTCAACGGAAAAGGGTATCCCCAAGGCCTGACCGCGAAGGATCTTTCCGTGTTCGCGCGTATCTGCACGATTGTCGACATTTTTGACGCGCTCACGACACGCAGAACCTACAAAGAGGCCATGGGTTCATTTCCCGCACTCAAACTCATGCAGGACAAGATGACCGACGAGCTCGACCCGGAACTTTTCCGGAATTTCATCGCCCTGATGGGAACGCAATCGCAGGAACCCTCACCAAAAACCGTGACGCCAATTAAAAAGGCAAATTGAGTGAACGTGTCGGCCTCCGAAAAAAATCTCGAACAGTACCTCCGGGTTGGACAAATAGTGCTCGTCCACGCAAAGCCGGTACGTGCCGCCTCGTTGCGATTCCGCAGCACCGTGCGCGGCTGGCACGGCACCGACAAAATCATCCTTGACAGACCGGATTTCGCCAAACTCGACCCGCTGCACGAAGGCTGCCCCTGTACGGTCCGGTTTGTCAGCGAGGGAACGGCTTGCGCGTTCCGAAGCTTCTTGACCCATTGGATGGCGTTGGGCAACGTACGGTGGTGTCACGTCGACTGGCCCAAAAACTTTGAAACGGTAACGTTTCGCAAACATCCGAGGATTTCATTGTGTGTGCCGTGCACATTGCAGTTCAATACGACCGTGGCGGATGCCGCTACCCGTGACATCAGCGCCGGCGGCTGCTGTCTATCGACCGACACCATGGTGGACACGGGCCGGGAGGTGCTGCTTGATTTTGCCCTGCCAACCGGAGCGGCCATACACAACCTGCGCTCGGTGGTGCGCAACGTCCAGGACTTGAAATCGCGCAAGGTGGTGGGTTGCGAATTCCTGCCCGAGCAGGTAACGGTGCAAAAGGAAATCTCGCCGTTCATCGAGCGGATACTTGCCCGTATGGTTGCGCAACGTCGCACATCCGTCACGCTTCGCCGTCGTCTGCTGGTGATTGACTCCAATCTGGCCAACAGCGCCCGGCTTTGCCGCGTTCTAAACCTCAACGGCTGCGAAACCTTCAGCGCAGCGTCCGCCATTGACGGGTTCACCCGCCTGCGCGCGCTCGGCCCGGACGCCGTGGCCGTCAGATTGGAGCAGAGCGACCTCCAAGGCGACCAAATCGTGCGCCTTATAAAGAGCAACCCCGCGCATCTCACTTTGCCGGTGTTCGTTTTCGGACCCGAAAATTCCCAGGCCGCCGACTGCGCCACCGCCGCGGGCGCCACCGCTTATTTCCCCGAATCCGCGCTTGAAACCGGCCTCGCCGAGGCCATGCTCGAAGCCGCCGATAAGGTGGTGCCCCCGCCCCAACCACCCGCAAATTAATAAAGCATCGAAAAAAGCGGCAGCCTTGCGCGTTTCAGCTTTTACGTAATGTACGCAACGTGGCGCAGGTGAGGTACTCGGTTTCGGGCACCGCCATGAGGACGGGGTGGTCGGGAGCCGCTCCGCTAATGTTGAGAATCCATGCCTGGCGTTGCGCGGAGGTCACGGCGCGTTTCAGCACTTCCAGAAAAGCCTCGCGGCTTACGAAGTGCGAGCAAGTAGACGTGATCAGGACGCCGCCCGGAGCCAGCGCGTCCAGCGCGGTCCGGTTCAGCGTCTGATACAGTCCCAACGCTTTTTTCACCTGCGCCCGGCTCTTGGCGAACGCGGGGGGATCCAGCACGATCACGTTGTATTGCTCGCCGCGTTGCAGGGCTTCGAGCACGTCGGCCCGTTCAAACGTGCAGACGCCATCCACGCCGTTGAGACGGGCATTCTCGCCGGCCCGTTCAACGGCCGGGCCCGACGTGTCCACGCCGAACACCGAGGCCGCGCCCGCAAGCGCCGCGCGGCAGCTCCACATGCCCACGTAGCAATGGCCGTCGAACACGCGCGCACCCGGGGCAAACGCCTGCACCTGCCGGCTGTTGAGCCGTTGATCGAGGAACAGGCCGGTTTTTTGCCCGCCCTCGAGCGCCACGGAGAGTCTCACGTCCTCCACGGTGCATTCCACTTCCGGCGGAACCTCGCCATATGCGAGAATTTCATTCGCAACAGCAATCTTTACCCCCTTCACGCCCTCCGATTGCAGGAAGGCCTCAGCCAGTTCACCGGCATGAGAGCCGTAGAAGGCACACGGCGTTTCGCACACAACGACGCTCCCATACCGATCCGCCACGAACCCGGGCATACCGTCGCTCTCGCCGTACAGCCAGCGGTATGTGTCTTGCCCGGACCACAACCGCTCGCGGAATGACCGCGCCTCGTCTACGCGCCGCCGCCAGAACCCGGCGTCCACCGGCGTCTGCCGCCGGGAAAGGATGCGCACGGCGATCCCGCCTTCCGCCTGGTAGAAGCCCCGCGCCACGAACCGTCTGTGGTCGGAGTAGATGTCCACCAGTTGCCCGTCGTCAAGCGGAGGCAGCGGATGGAACTCGTTGCGGTACGCCCACAGGTGGCCGCGCAACAGGCGCCGTTCTTCACGCGGCTTAAGTCGCAGTTGTTTCATCGCGTAGACCTTTTAGCAGTTTGCGAAAAATTCCCGCTGGTGGTAGATTAGGAATGCTATTCAATGGGCTGACACTGTGCAACTTTTGGGCAACGAGGGCTGACTTAAGCGGCGGAAATCCGGCCTGTACGGCTGATTCCGGCGCTGCCTGCGCGTATGAACAACATTTTTCAGATCCGCGAGATTTCAACGCTCTCATTCAATGAGCGCGTTCTGCAGGAAGCGGAAGATGAACGCAACCCTCTCATGGAACGCCTAAGGTTCCTGGGCATCTTCTCGTCGAATATGGACGAGTTTTTCAAGGTCCGGGTGGCCAGCATCCAGCGGCGCATCGAACTGGGCAAAAAAGGCATGGGCAATCTGCTCGAAGTCGTCGGCGATAAGGCCCGCCTGCTTGACGAGCGGTTCCGCCGCGTATACGGCAACATCATCGGCGAACTCGCCAAAGAAGGCATGCAAATCCTCACCGACCAGGACCTCCGAGAGAGCAATGCCCGCACCAAAGCCTGGGTGGACAAGTATTTCCGCGAAAAAGTGTTGCCCACGCTGGTGCCCATCATCATTCACAAAAACCAGCCCTTCCCCCAACTCACCGACGGCTTGCTGTACTTCGGGGTCGTGATGTCCGACGGGAAACCCAGATACGCCATCCTCGAGATACCCGAGGATCTGCCCCGGTTCGTTCAGTTGCCCAACGGCAACATCATGTACATCGACGACGTGATCAGGTTCTCGCTCAACCATATTTTCTACATTTTTGAGTACAAATCGATTGCCGCGTACGAGTTCAAGATCTCCCGCGACGCCGAGCTCAACGTCGACGACGATTTCTCCGACAGCTACATCAGAAAAATGGAGCGCGGCCTCGAAAAAAGGAAAGGCGGCCGGCCTACGCGGCTCGTTTACGACGCCGAAATGCCCGACGCTTTGCTTGAGCTGCTTTGCAGAGAGTTGAATATCTCCAAGTACGACACCGTGATCGGCGGCGGCCGCTATCACAACATGAAAGACCTGATGCGGTTCCCCAACAGCCGGCCGGATTTGTCTTACGACGCGATGAACCCGGCCCGCCATCCCGTTCTCGACCGCGACCGGGTGCCCATGCTCGATGTCATCCGGGACCGGGACGTGCTGGTTACCTATCCCTACCAGTCGTTCGACCACCTTGTGCGGTTGCTCCGGGAAGCGGCAATCGATCCCAAAGTCAGAAGCATCAAGATGACCATCTACCGGGCCGCGCGGAGCAGCCAAATCGTGAACGCGCTGTTCAACGCCGTGCGCAACGGCAAAAAAGTGGTGCTGTCGGTCGAGCTGCAAGCCCGGTTCGACGAGATGCGGAACATGCAGATTGCCGAAAAGCTGGCGGAGATCGGCGCAAACGTCGTCTATGGTATGCCGCCCATGAAGGTTCACGGAAAGCTGCTGCTGATTGAATACGAAAAGTTTGCCGTGGCCGGCCTTTCCACGGGTAATTTCAACGAGACCACGGGCCGGCTGTACGTGGACAGCACGCTGCTCACGGCCGATCCGCGCCTGACCAAAGAGGTGGCCGGAGTCTTCGGCCTGCTCGAGAACGCGGCCAAGATGCGCGTGCTCACCCCGCCGAAGTTCAAACACCTGCTCGTGTCGCCGTTCAACGCGCGCAAGGCCATTTACAAGCTGCTGAACCGGGAAAAGAAAAAAGGCGCCGACGGCTATGTCTTCCTGAAGGTGAACCACCTCACCGACGCCAAAACCATCAGGCGCATCCGCGCCGCGGCCGACGCCGGCGTGAAGATGGACCTGGTGGTCCGCACTACCTACGCCATGCTGCCGCATGAGAACATCCGTGCCATTTCAATCCTCGATCGCTACCTCGAACACCAGCGCGTGTTCATTTTCGGTAAAGGCGAGGACCGCGCCGTCTATCTCAGCTCGTCCGATCTGATGGAACGCAATCTCGACTGGCGGCTGGAAGTGGCTTTCCCAATTTTTGACCGGGAACTTCAGCAGGAAGTTCTCGACATAATGGATTTCCAAAAGCAGGACACGCACAAGGCGCGCCTGCTTGATCAAACCCAGTCCAACCGCTATGCCTGCAACGGCGCCGGCAAGAACCGGGCGCAGTACGACACCTACCGCTATTTGACTCGCACCGGGGGCATCGGTTAAAACGATTTCGGGAGCCGTTATTGCCCTCGGAAGGAGAATCAGGGGCAGGGGGAGCGTTTTTTTGGAATGCTCATTTTGCCAGACGCGCGGGTCTGCCGGCATATGTGTCGAGTGCCGCGCTCCGGTCTGCGGTAGTTGCGCCACAACCTGCGACGGATGCGGCCAGCTTGCCTGCCCCAAACATATCCACACCACCACCCACAACCGCCAGCTGTGCGCGAAATGCCTGGGCAAGCGCAACACGCAATTTGAAGCCGTCATCGCCGAGATGCAGACGTACTCGCGCGAAATCACCCGGCAGGGCAGCGGCGAACTGAACCACGTCGCGGCCCAACTGAACAATATTCTCGAGCAAATCCGCGCCTGGGACAAAACCCTCCAGCAAGCTTACGACAGCATCGAGGAGCGGGTGGCTACGCGAACGCGCGAATTGCAGCAGGAGATCATCGAGCGGCAGAGGGCCGAACGCGAGCTGCAGAAAGCCAAGGAAGCCGCCGAGGCCGCCAACAGGAGCAAAAGCGATTTCCTGGCCAACATGAGCCACGAGATCCGCACTCCCATGAACGGCGTAATTGCCATGGCCGAGCTCCTGCTCAACACCGAACTCCAACCCGCCCAGCGGCGGTATGCAGAAGCCATCCGCAGCAGCGGCCGCGCCCTGCTCACCATCATCGGCGACGTGCTCGACTACTCGAAAATCGAGGCCGGCCGGCTGGTCATCGAGCCTATCCCGTTCGACCTCGAGGTCGCCATCGGCGATGTGGTCGAGCTGCTCTCGACGCGGGCCGAGGAGAAAGGCCTCGCCCTCATCATGCGGTACGCGTCCAACGCGCCGCGGCGCGTGGTGGGCGACGCCGGCCGCATCCGCCAGATACTGATGAACCTGGTCGGGAACGCTATCAAGTTCACCGAGAAGGGCCACGTGCTCGTCAACACCGACTGCCTCGGAATGACTCGCGACAAATGCGTGCTCCGCATTACGGTCGAAGACACCGGCATCGGCATTCCGGCCGAAAAACTCCCGAACATATTCCACCAGTTCGCCCAGGGCGATTCCTCGACTTCCAGGCGGTTCGGCGGCACCGGGCTGGGCCTGGCCATTACGGATCAACTGGTGCGCCTAATGGGCGGCAAGATCGGCGTGAAAAGCACCGAAGGCGTCGGCTCGCGTTTCCGGGTGACGCTGTCGCTCGAACGCGACCGCAACGCCGCGCCCGCCCCGCCCAAAAATGCCGGCCTCGACGGCGTGCGCGCCTGCGTTATCGACGACAACCGGATCAACCAGCGCGTCTTATACGAGCAGCTCACCGATTTCGGGATGCGGTGCACGATCATGTCCTCAAAAGACGGCGCGCTGGATGCGCTGAGGGCTGCAAAAACCGCCGGAAACCCCATACAGATGGCCCTCGTCACCCACAGAATTCTAACCGCCGACGGCGGAGCCCTGGCGCGGCAGATTAAAGAGGATGAGGCAATCAAAGACACCATCCTGCTGCTCCTGACAAGCTCGGGGCAGCGCGGCGAGGCGGTGCGAATCGCCGAGATGGGTTTTGCCGCTTACCTCAGCGGGCCGATCCGGCAGAGCGAACTGGAAGAAGCGCTTGCGCGGGTGTGGACGGCGCACGTCAACAACGACCAGGTTGGCCTCGTTACGCGCCACACAGTCGCCGAAGCCCGGGAACCCGGCGAGTTGAAACAGGAGGCCAACGGTCATTTCCTGCATGCCAACGTGCTCGTAGCCGAAGACAACCTGATCAACCAGGACGTGGCTGTCGAAATTCTGCGCTCGCTGGGGTGCACGGTCGACATCGCCGGCAACGGCGAAGAAGCCGTGGCTATGCAGGCTACCGGCACGTACGACATGATCTTCATGGACTGCCAGATGCCCATTAAGGACGGATACGACGCCACGCGCGAAATCCGCAAAAGGGAACCCGAAGGCGTGCACGTGCCGATTGTCGCCATGACGGCCCATGCGCTGAAAGGCGATAAGGAACGGTGCCTGGAATCGGGTATGGACGACTATATCGCCAAACCCGTGAGCCCGGACCTGATCATGCAGGTCATGCTGCGCTGGCTGCATGAAGCACCGCTGCACAACGACACGCCCCTGCCCGCCAGGCAAACCGCGCAGCCCGACGAATCAACGCCCGTGCTCGATTTTGCCCAGGCCGCACAGGTCAGCGGCGGGCGGGCGCGTATGCTTAAACACATCGGCCAGGTGTTCCTCGACAACATCCCTGCCGAAGCAAACGAGTTGCGCGAGGCGCTCGATGCCTCGATCCGCGAAAAGGCCCAGCGGCTCGCGCATTCCATCAAAGGCGCCGCCGCCTCCCTCGGCGGCACGCGCGCCAGCAACGCCGCACTGCAAATCGAGATGGCCGTCCGCGAAGATAACCTCGGCGAGGCGCGAAAAGCCTTTCCCAAACTCGAAACCGAGCTCGATATGCTTTATGAAACCCTCCGGACGGTGGATTGGGAACAGGTGGTAAAAGACCGGGAGCAGGCTTAAAGCCCGGCGCGTATTTTGTTTCTTCCCTTGGTTATGCTTAAATGCCTTCGGATTGGAACATGAAAAAGCGCCATATCACCAGATATATTGCGGCCCGGCTGACCGTGTTGCTAATTGGCCTGCTTGACCGCGTCCCGCTACCGGCCGCCCGCTGGGTGGCGCTCCGGCTGGGCCGCGCCGCCTATTGGCTTCTCCCGCGCGTGCGCCGAACCGGCATGGCCAACCTCGACCTCGTGTACGGCGACAGCCTCAGCCGGCGCGAAAAAAAACGACGCCTGAGACAGGCCGTCGATAATATCAGCATTGTTGCGGCGGAATTCTCGCGCATCAAACGGCTGCGCGGCGGTTTCCTGGACCGGCACGTCGTCATCAAAGGAGCCAAACGCCTCCCGCGCGACAGCGGCGCCATCATCATCGGCGCCCACATGGCCAACTGGGAATGGCTCGCACCCGCACTCGCCAACCGCGGGTTCAAGGTGGCCGAAATCGTCAGGCCGCTGTCCGATCCGGTGCTCAACGCGTTCGTCGATAAAACCCGCCGCTCGGGCGGTATCGTCACAATCCCGAAGCAGAACGCCGCAAGAGACGTGGTCCGCTACTTGCGCCAAGGCTACCTCGTCGGCATCCTGGTCGACCAGAGCCCGAGAGAAAACGGCGTGCCGGCAAAATTCCTCGATAGGGAATGCTGGGGGACCGTCGGGCCCGTTATGCTTTCCCGCATAACGGCCGCGCCCATATTCGGCGTTGCTATGCAACGCGAAAGTGATGGCCGCTATACCTTGGAGGTGCTGCCCCAGGTTCAACTCGCCCAGGGCGCCGTCGGCCAAACCATCGTCGAGAACTGCCAGCGATGCCAGGATGTCGTGGGCGATGCCGTCCGCCAAAATCCCGGCCAGTGGCTGTGGTTGCATCGAAGGTGGAAACCCCAGCCCCGCCTCGAGCAGGAATGGCAACGCCGCCAGAAAAAACGATTGACATCATAGATGGCGGGCACATATTGCGCCCTAAGCGCACCATGCCGTCAAGAAACTACCCCTTGTTTCACAAAAAACAAGTCGCTGCCGCTTTGCAGCAAACCCGTTGCGATAGGTATCATTGGAGGAACTGTGAACGTTCGGCTATGGAGTGAAGACATTATGCGATATCTGAAGATTACGGTCGGTTTGGTTGTTATGGTTGCGAGCCTTCTGATGCTGAATCGTTGCCAGCCTGAGCGGCTCACGCCGGAGCGTTTGAAAGAGGCCAAGGAAATGCAGGAAAAGCTGGACGCGCAAGCGGCCGCCGCGGCTCCGGCTGCGGAAAAGGAGGATGTTGTGGCTGAGCAACCCGATGCGAATACGTTCGAGGTGAAGTTCGAGACGACGGCGGGCGATTTTATTGTTGAAGTTCACCCCGATTGGGCGCCGATCGGGGCCGAACGGTTCGAGGAACTGGTGAACGCGAAGTACTACGACGGCAACCGGTTCTTCCGCGTCATTCCGGGGTTTGTAGTGCAGTTCGGGCTGAACGGCGACCCGAAGGTTGCGGCGGAGTGGGAACGGAAACGGCTGAAGGACGACCCGGTGAAGACTTCGAACGAGCCTGGAACAATCACGTTCGCCACGGCGGGCCCGAACACGCGCACGACGCAGCTTTTCATCAACCTTGGCAACAACGCGCGGCTCGACCGGATGGGCTTTTCGCCGTTCGGCACGGTGATCGAGGGCTTTGACGTTGTAAGGAAGATCAACGCGGAATACGGAGAACAGCCGAACCAGGGCCGGATTACGGCGGAAGGCAACGCGTACCTGGAGAAGTCGTTTCCGCGGCTGGACTACATCAAGACGGCTGGGATCGTGGAATAAGCGGGCCCGACGCGGTCGCGGAGGCAACGGCATGGAACAAGCGCCTGTGAGGTGGGGCATCATCGGTACGGCCAATATTGCGCGGAAAATCATCCGCGGGATCGGGCAGAGCCGGAGCAGCATGGTCAACGCGGTGGCGAGCCGGGATTGGTCGCGCGCGGTCGAGTTTGCCAAGGAGCAGGGAATTCCGCAGCCGTTTGGATCGTACGAGAGCCTGCTGAACTCGCACGAGATCGACGCCGTTTACAACCCGCTGCCCAACAGCATGCACGCCGAATGGACAATCCGGGCGATGGAAGCGGGGAAGCCGGTGTTGTGCGAGAAACCTTTCGCGGCGACGGCGGCGGAGGCGCGGGAAATGGTGGAGGTTTCGAAACGGACGGGGATGCTGCTGGCGGAGGCGTTCATGAACCGTTATCATCCTGTGTACGATCGGGTGTTCGAGCTGATTGATTCGGGCGCGATTGGTCAGGTGACGACGATCGACAGCACGTTTTCCTGGCGCCTGACGGACCGCAACGAAATCCCTGCATCGAGCGATCTTGCGGGCGGGTCGCTGATGGACGTTGGGTGCTACTGCGTTAACCTGTCGCGCATGATAGCGGGCGTTGAGCCGTCGCGGGCGTTTGCTTTCGAGCGGCGGACATCGGTTGACGACACGCTTGTGGGTGTGTTGGAGTTTCCGAACGGCGTGTTGGCGCGGTTCGAGAGCAGCATCGAGAGTTACCACCGCCGCCGGGCGGAGATTCGGGGGACGGATGGCGCCATCGTGATCGACGACCCGTGGACGCCCGGGGAAGACCAGGCGCGCATCTTCGTGCAACGCAATAAAAAGGAGGAGACGATTGTGGCGCCGGGTGCGAACGTGTACCAGCTGGAGATTGAGGCGTTCGTGCGTGCGTTGCGCACGCGTGAGCCGCTGCGCTGGCCGCCCGAGGACGGGGTGAAAAACATGGCCGCGATCGACGCGCTGTACGAGTCGGCGCGGAGCGGGAACACGGTGGCGGTTAAAAACGTTTAGTTTGGAGTAAAGAAGCAGTTGGAGACGAAATGAGCATTTTGGAAATTCGGGGAGTTACCCTGGAAGTCGGGGGCCGGCGGATCCTGAACGAGATATCGCTGGAGGTCTGGCCGAACACGATCCACGCGCTGATCGGCCCGAACGGTGCGGGCAAATCGACACTCGCCAGCACGATTATCGGATTGCCGGACTTCCGCAAGATCGCAGGCGAGATTCTGTTCGAGGGCAAGCCGCTCAATGGGCTTTCCGTGGACGAACGGGCGCGGCTTGGGATCACGATGGCGTGGCAGGAGCCGGCGCGGTTCGAGGGGCTGACGGTGTGCCAGTTCATCCGGGCCGGGGCGAAAGACAAGTCGCCCGAACGGGTTGAGGAGGCGCTGGAGCAGGTTGGCCTGGATCCGAAACGGTATCTGACCCGGGCGGTGGACAAGACGCTGAGTGGGGGCGAGCGCAAGCGGATCGAGCTGGCGTCGATCCTGGCGATGGAACCGAAGCTGGTGCTGATGGACGAGCCGGATTCGGGAATCGACGTGGAAGCGCTAGACAAGATTTTCGAAGCGAACCGCACGCTCAAGGCGAACGGGGCCACGGTGATTCAGATTACGCACAGCCTGGCGGTGCTGCGGCAGTCGGAGCACGCGTTTTTGATGTGTTGCGGCAAAGTGATTGACAAGGGCGATGTGGACAAGATCGCGGGGTACTTTGAAAACAAGTGCATCCCGTGCGACCACGTGAACGCGCCGCGCCCGGAGGAAATGTTGTGAGCAAGGCCGAATTGCTGGAAAAATTGTTGGCTTCAATCGGAGGACATCCAACTGCCGAGGATGTGGCGCGGATCGAGGTGCATCAGAACAAGGTGCTGGGTTCTCATCTTGTGCCGGGGCTGAAGGTGGATGTCGAGGAGCAGGAGGAAGGGATTCGGGCGGAGATCAAGTTCAGCGAGGGCGTGAAGATCGGCAAACCGGTGCACATCTGTTTCGGCATCCTGCCGGAAAAAGGCGTGCAGAATATCGATCTCGACATCCGGGCGGAAGCGGAAAGCGAGGCGTCCGTGATCGCGCATTGTTCGTTTCCGAACGCGCTGGACGTGATTCACCGGATGGACGCGCGCATCTCGGTCGGGCCGGGCGCGGTGTATTCGTATTTTGAGCGTCATGTTCACGGCCCGCATGGGGGCGTGCTGGTGCTGCCGAAGGCGAAGGTGGACGTGGAGGAGGACGGCCGGTTCCGCACGGAGTTCGAGTTGATCAAGGGGCGCGTGGGCAAGATCGACATCGATTACGAGACGAGTTGCCTGGCGCGGGGCGTGGTGGAGATGGTAGCTCGGATCAGCGGCAAGGAGAGCGATGAGATTAAGATCAATGAAACCGCGCTGTTGAAGGGCGAGCACGCGCGGGCGGTTCTTAAGTCGTATATTGCGCTGAAAGATGAGGCAAAGGCGGAGGTTTACAACACGCTCAAGGCGACCGCCGCATACGCCCGCGGGCATGTTGACTGCAAAGAAATCGTGCAGGGGAAGGCGCTGGCAAAGGCGGTGCCGATCGTCGAGGTGAATCATCCGCTGGCGCACGTCACGCACGAGGCCGCCATCGGCAGCGTCGATTCCAAACAGTTGCAGACGCTTCAGTCGCGCGGTCTGACGGAAGACGAAGCGGTGGACGTAATCATCGCGGGGCTGCTCAGCTAAAGACAGTTGGCAGTTGACAGTTGGCAGTTGGCCGTTCTACGGGTGGCAGATGACAAGGCCGGAGCAATATTAACTTCTTCCTGCGCTACTTACTGCCAACAGCCAACAGTCAACGGCTAACTGCCAACTGTCAACGGCTAACTGCCAACTGCCAACAGCTAAACGAAGAAGGGGTTGTGGTTTTTTTCGATGGCGATGGTGGATGCGGGGCCGTGGCCGGGGTGGATTTCGCAATCGTCGGGGAGGGCGAAGATGTGCTGGCGAATGGCGTCGATCTGGCGTTGAGCGGCTCCGGTTGAACCAACGCCGCCGACGGAGCCGCTGAACAGGGCGTCGCCGGTGAAGACAAGGCCGGGGAAGGCGAGGCTGATGCTATCGTTGGTATGTCCGGGGGTGAGAAATACGGTTCCGGTCATGTCGCCGACTTCGATTTTATCGCCGTGGCCGACGCGTTTTCCTGCGGTTCTTCCCGCGTTTCCGGCGGCGGAAAGGATTTTTACGCGGTACTGCCGTGTGAGTTCGGGAATTCCGCTGGTATGATCGTAGTGGTCGTGGGTGATGAATACGGCGTTGAGCTTGAGGTTGTTTTCCTCGATGAAATCCTGGATGCGCGCGTCGAACTCGCCGATGTCGATTAGAATGGCATCGCGTGTTGTTTCCGATGCGACGATGTACGCATTGGACTCGTTGATGTCGAGCAGGAACGATTGAAAGATCATTTTTTCATCCCCTGCATGTTAGCGCTTTCGAAATTCGCGGCGCCATGCGCGGCGGTGAAGTCGGTGTCGGAAAGATTTGCGCGCCGGAAGATGGTCCTGTCGATGGACGCGCCACGAAAAACCGACCCTTTAAGGTCGGCATTCCCCGGGCGTGCGTAGTACAATTCGGCGTGCGAGAAATCGGCGTTATGCGCTTTCGTGCCGACGAGGTTTGCGCGGCGCAGTTTGGCGTGGGTGAAATCGGCGCCGGAGGCGTCTGCCCCGCCCAGCACGGCCAGTTCGAGATTGGCCTCGCGCAGGTTCGCGTCGCGCAGGTCGGCGCCGTCGAGGAATGCGCGGCGCAAATCGGCGCCGGAAAGATTCGCGCCGGAAAGGTTCGCGCCGGAAAGCCTGGCCCGGACAAAGTTTGCGCTGGACAGGTCGCGGCCGGAGAGGTCGATACCGGCGAGCCAGGCGTCGACCATGGCAGCCGGATTAAGCGCCTGCACGAACGCCTGTTTGTCTTCGAGATGGCGCCAGCAGAATGTCGAGCCAGTGAGGGCGTTCTGATTGCATCCTTCCGCGGCGCACGTTTCAGGTGCGTAGTGGGAGCTTGTCATCGCGAGTCCCTCAGTTTGTGTACCTTCGCGATTTTATCAGGCCGGCCATTCCTGGACAACATGCCGTGCGGGCACGGTTCGCCGATGCAAACACGGGCTTGATTGGTTTTATGCCTGTCGGTTACCATTCGGCCTTTGACGGGCAACAACCGGGAGTAGTCATTGTGGAAGACGAAAAACTCATCAGCGGGAAGAAGATAGCCGAAGAGATCCGCGAGGATCTGCGTGCCGAGATTGAAGAACTGAAGCGGTCCGGGGTGACGCCGGGCCTTGCGGTGGTGCTGGTGGGGGAAGATCCGGCGAGCGAGGTTTATGTGCGGCAGAAGAACAGGAGCTGCGAGGACCTCGGGCTGGCGTCATTCTCGCAGAAACTGCCTGCGGACTTCCCGGAGGACCGCCTGCTGGGGTTGGTGAAAGAGTTGAACCAGGACTCGCGCGTCCACGGGATTCTGGTGCAGTTGCCTTTGCCGAAACATATCGACGCGCACAAGGTGCTGCTGGCGATCGACCCGAACAAGGACGTGGACGGGTTCCACCCGATGAATGTGGGCAAAATGCTCACGGGGGAGCGGTCTTTTCTGCCCTGCACGCCGGCGGGTTGCCAGCAACTGCTGCTGCGCAGCGGGCACAGCCCGGAAGGTAAGCACGTGGTGATCGTGGGGCGGTCGAACATCGTGGGCAAACCGCTCGCGGCCATCCTGATGCAGAAAGCCGACGGCGCGAACGCGACGGTGACAGTTTGCCACTCGCGGACGCGCGACCTGGGCTCGGTGACGCGGCTGGGGGATATTGTGGTTGCGGCAATCGGCGTGCCGCGGTTTGTAACGGCCGACATGGTGAAGGAAGGGGCGGTGGTGATCGATGTTGGAATCAACCGGGTCGAGGATGCCTCGGCGAAACGCGGATACCGGCTGATGGGAGATGTCGATTTCGAGGCGGTGAAAGAGAAGGCGGCGGCGATCACGCCGGTTCCGGGCGGCGTGGGACCGATGACGATCGTGATGCTGATGAAGAACACGGTGTTGAGCGCCCGGATGGCGGCGGGGCTGTGACGGGGGCGATGGGACGTAGGGGACGTATGAAGAATACGGTGTTGGTTGTGCGGCAGAAACATGAGCTCTGCTGATGACGTGCCCGGCGCTTGGGCTCAGAAGAGTGGCTCACCCGGGGCCTGAGAGAATACCGCCGGGATTGCCGCGTCGGTGTTCCGCTATCGCTGCACACCTCCTCGCAATGACAGGTGGGGGATAGGCGGATCAGGCATTTGAGGCGATGCCGATGGATTGGGCGAAGCGGCGGAAGAAGCCGGGCCTGTTGGATGCGGCGCTGGAGTCTTGCTGGATAAGCTTCATGGCGAGATCCTGCATGCATTTTGAAGCGGGGGCGTTGGGGAACCTGAGGCTGAAGGGGTGCGTCTGCATAACGCCTTGGGCGACGTGGGGGTCGCGCACGATGTGGCCGAGATAGGAAAGGCGCAGGCCGAGGTATTGTTGCGCGACGCGGGTGAGGTTGGTCGTAACGGCGAGGGCCTGTTGCGAACCGGCGACCATGTTCACGATAAGACGGAACACGGCGTCTTCGCGGGCGTTGTGAATGGTCTTTATGGTTGCGTATGCGTCGACGATGGCAGACGGTTCCGGTGTGGTGACGACGAGCACTTCGTCGGCGGCGGCGGCAAAGGAGACGGCATTCTGGCCGATTCCGGCCATCGTGTCGATAATGATGAAATCGGTTTTTTCCTGCAGCTCTTTAAGGCCGTTGAGAACGTTCTGCCTGGCGGAAGCCGAGAGGTCGGCGAGCTTGGCGAGGCCTGACGTGCCGGGCACGACTTCGATGCCGCCGGGACCCTGGACGAGGATCTGCATGATGGTTTTCTCGCCGTCGATCACGTGCTGCAGGTTGTAAAACGAGTTAAGGCCCATCAAGACCTCGACGTTGGCGAGGCCGAGATCGGCGTCGAGCACAATCGCGCGTTTCTTGCGGGAAGCCAGAGCAATGGCGAGGTTGACGCTCGTGCTCGTTTTGCCTACGCCACCTTTACCGCTGGTGACGGCGAGCACTCGGGCCAACCGCCCATTTTGTTTAACGAACTCCCGCAGTTTTTGCGCCTGGTCCAAAGGAGCTTCCTCCGTTTTCTATAATGAGTCTGGTGATGGTACGGGCGCTGGCCAGCTCGATGTCGTCGGGGACATTCTGGCCGATACTGAAATAGCCGACGGGCAGCCCGGCTTCGGCGGCGATGCTGAACATGGCGCCGAACCGCCGGGTTTCGTCGAGCTTGGAAAACAGCAACGAATTGGGTTTGAGGCAACTGAAATTCTCGACGGCGCTGCGCAACTCGTCGAGCTGGGTGTTAGCGCTCAACACCAGCGTGACGTCGTCTATGGCGATGGCATCGAGGTTGGTTTTGAGTTCCTGAATCTGCCCGGCGTTGAACTGGCTGCCGCCGGCGGTGTCGATCAAAACCAGATCGCAATCTTTAAACATGCCGAGCGCGCGCGCGAGTTCATCGGGGGTGTTTGTAACCTGCATGGGCAGCCCGATGATGTTGGCGTACACGCGCAACTGTTCGGGGGCGGCGACGCGGTACGTGTCGGTGGTGATGAGCGCGACGCGAGCGCGTTCCTTGACGGCGAACATGGCGGCCAGCTTGGCGAGATTGGTGGTTTTGCCGACGCCGGTGGCGCCGACGAGCGCCACGACGCGGCGTTTGCCGCGGGTGAGCTTGATGCCGCCGGTGACGGACAGGCGCTTCTGCATCTCGACTTTGAGGCGCTCCTGGAAGACGCGCGGGTTCTTGATGATGCTGATATCGCTTCCGCCGACGATCGAAGCTATCAGGTTTGCGGCGAGTTTTCTGCAGACGCCGGCCTGGATCAGCAGCCGGTACCACGAGACGAACTCCGCGGGCAGGCCGGAGGCCGGGTTTTCGGCCATGAGCACCTGGAGCATCTCGCGCATCTCGCGGAGTTCGCGCTGGAGTTGGGCCATCTCGCCGGCGGGCTGTTTTTTGCGGAACGGAACGACGCCGCCGGATGTTTCTTTTGCTTCCGCACCCGGTGCGGCGGCACCCGGTGCGGCAGCATCGGGCTTGGCGGCGTTGTTTTTGGCCATCCGCTCCTGGGCGTCTTCAACGAGCTTTCGGAAGTAGGCGACGGTGTCGCTGACGGTCTCGTCGGTTCCGAGGGCTGCGGCCTGGTATTTTTTTTCGGGGAGGCTCGGGCGGCGTGCGGGCGCCGCGGCGGCCTTTACGGAGGCGGTCAACTCGACCATTTTCGTGCCCATGAATCCGAGCACGCCGCCTTCGGTGATTTCGGTCGTATTGACGACGACGGCGTTTTCTCCGAGCGTTTGCACCATTTTCCGATATGCCGCATCAAAGGTTTCGGCCCTGAATTTGTGAAAGGTTTGAGACATGTTAAGCGCTCACCTGGCCTTCGCTCTCCAATTGCACCGAAGAATCTATCTCATTGTATGACAATACGACAATTTTCGGCTGCTGCCGCTCGAGAATTCGTTTAACGTACCTGCGGACGGGTGCGGAGGTCAAGACGAGGGGTTCGTGGCCCATCAGCACGAGCGGCTGCACGGCTTGGACGGTGTTGAGTCCGATGACGTCGGCGCGCCGCGGGTCAAGCGGGATGAACGAGCCGGACTCGGAGCTCTGGATGGCGTCGAGGATTTCCTGTTCGATTTCGGGGGCGAGCGTGACGACATGGAGCGTGTTTTGCTCGTCCGTATAGGCGTGGCAGATTTCGCGGGCGAGCCTGTGGCGGCAGTATTCGGCAAGCAACTCGACGTCTCTCGTGCGCGGGGCGTAGTCGGCGAGGGTTTCAAGAATGGCCTCGAAATTGCGCACTGACACGCGCTCGCGGAGCAGGGCGTGGAGGACTTTCTGGAGTTCGCCGAGGGTCAGGACGTTGGGCAGAAGTTCTTCGACGACGCTGGGGGCGGTTTCGCGGACGTGCTTGACGAGGCCCTGCACGTCCTCGCGGGTAATCAACTCGTCGGCGTGGCTCATTATAAGTTCGGTGAGATGCGTGGCCAGTACGGCGGAGGGTTCGACGATGGTGTATCCCAGCCGCTGTGCGCGGTCGCGGTCCTGCGCGTTTACCCACACGGCGGGCAAGCCGAATGCGGGTTCCTTTGTGGGCACGCCCGGTATTTCCTCCTCGACGAGACCTGGGTTCATGGCGAGGAAGTGGTCGGGCATAATTTCGAACGTGGCGATGAGGGCTTCGCGGAGGCGCACGCAATACTGGTTTGGCTTAAGGCGCATATTGTCGATGATGCGTATGACGGGTACGATGAAACCCATCTTGGCGGCGACCTGCTGGCGAATGATCTGAATCCGGGTGAGTAGATCGCCGCCCTGCCTGGCGTCGGCCATGGGTACAAGCGCATATCCCAGCTCGATCTTGAGGGGATCGACGGCGAGGAGGTCTTCGGCCTTCTGAGGCTCTTCCTTGGCGGCTTCTTCTTCTTCGGCCGCGGCTATTTCGCGGGCTTCGGCGAGCTGGCGGCGGGCGACGTTTTGGGCGCTGTACGCAATAAATGCCAGCAGCGCGGCGACGACGAGGAACGAACGGGGCATGCCGGGCACGATGCCGAATGCAGCCAGCATGACCGCAGCCACCATCAGCGCGCGGGGGTAGCGGGAGAGCTGCCGGGCAAAATCAATGCCCATGTTGTATTCGGTTGCGGTGCGCGTGACGATGAGACCGGCGGCGGTGGAAACGATGAGGGCGGGGATTTGGGTGACCAGTCCGTCGCCGATGGACAGTTTGGTGTAGGTGCTGAGCGCGTCCATCAAGGAGCGGTTTTGAAGTGCGATGCCAATGATAAAGCCGCCGAGGACGTTCACGAGCGTGATGATGATGCCGGCGATGGCGTCGCCGCGCACGAACTTGGTCGCGCCGTCCATGGCGCCGTAAAAGTCGGCTTCGCGCTCGATTTCCTGGCGTCGGGCGCGGGCCTGGGCTTCGGTGATGAGGCCGGCGTTGAGGTCGGCGTCGACGCCCATCTGCTTGCCGGGCATGGCGTCGAGCGTGAACCTGGCGGCGACTTCGGAGATGCGTTGGGCGCCGCGGGTGATTACGACAAACTGGATTATCACCAGGATCGCGAAAATGACGAATCCGACCACGATGTTGCCGCGTGTGACAAAGTCGCCGAACGAGGCGATTACGCTGCCGGCGTAGGCGTCGGCCAGGATGAGGCGGGTGGACGCGACGTTCAGGCTGAGCCGGAAGAGGGTAAGGATAAGCAGCAGCGAGGGAAACACGGCGAACTCGACCGGTTTCTGCAGGTAGATGGTAGCGAGCAGGACCACGACGGTCAGGGCGATGTTCAGGGTGAGGAGGATGTCGAGAAACCTGGGGTGGATGGGAATGATGAGGACGACCAGAATGCCGATCACGCAGACGGCGAGCGCGATGTCCTGGTTTTGGGCCAGCGACCATCGCTGCGGCTGGTTCTGTGTTGCCGGCACGGCCATTTATGGCTCCCCAGTTTCCCCTTCCGTCTATGTTAAAGCGGCAAGATGGCGCTTCTACCTTCGGCAAGCGGAAGATGCTGCTTCTGCGTTAGCGCAACGCTTGTCGTTTCGGGCATATTATGCCTGCAATGGGGCTGCGTTCCAATTTTGGGCGCGTTCGCGGACCTTCTGCTCGCGCCGGTCAATCTGATAGACATAAGCCAGCACCTCGGCGACTGCACGGAACAGGTCGGCGGGCACGGGCGCGTTAAGATCGATGGTGCGGTACAGGGTGCGTGCAAGCTCGGGTTTTTGGACAATGGGCACGTCGTGTTCGACGGCGAGTTCGCGGATACGCTCGGCCAGGATGCGTGCGCCCTTGGCGACGACGGTCGGCGCGCGCATGGTTGCGGGCTCGTAGCGCAGGGCGACGGCGTAGTGGGTGGGGTTGGTGATGACGACGTCGGCGGTGGGGACTTCGCCCATCATGCGCTGCATCGCCATCTGGTGCTGGATTTGCCTGACGCGCTGGCGGATCCGGGGATCGCCCTCAAATTCGCGCAACTCTTCGCGGGCCTCCTGGGTGGTCATCTTAAGGTCGCGTTCGTACTGCCAGCGCTGGAAACCGTAGTCCAGGATGCCGAGGACCAGCATGGCCGCCGCGACACGCCACCAGATGGAGACGATCATGCCGCCGAGGGCGGCAGGCAGGGCCTGCGGGGTAAGGGCCATCAGGGAGATAAACTCCCCGTGCCGGTTGCGCACGGCCGCCCAGACGATCCACACCGATATCACTACCTTCAGGATCGATTTAAACAATTCCACGAGCGAACGAAGCGCAAACAGGTTGGAAAGGCCGGTTATGGGGTTGAGTTTGTCGAACTTCGGGGTGAGTGGTTTTGCGGTGAAGAGAATTCCGACCTGCATTAGATTGAGCAGGACGCCGGCCAGCATCATTACGAGCATGAAGGGCAAAATGATGGGCGCGATCAGCCAGATCAGCTCGATGGCGAGGGTGCGGGAGTTGTCGAGCTCGTGGATCTTGTCGGAGAACGAAGAGAAATAGTAGTAGGTTGCGCCGACGAGGCGCTCGAACGAGCGCGGGCCGAGCAACCTCAGTGCGAGCAGGGCCGCGAAAAGCCCGCCGGCGGAGATGAGGTCCTGGCTTTTTGCGACCTTGCCGTCTTCGCGGGCTTTCTGGCGTTTCTGCGGGGATGCGGGTAGAGTCTTTTCTCCGCCGGGTTGTTCAGGCATGGCTCACCTACATGGCCTTAATCATGGAATCGACGCCGCGGAACATGTCGTCGAACATGCCTTCGAGCACCATCAGATACATCTGGACGGACAGGGCCATCACGAACAGGCCCACGGCGATCGTCAACGGAAAACCTACGACAAAAAGCTGTATCTGCGGGACGAGCCGGCCGATCAGGCCCATGGCGGCGTAGGCCACAAACAGGGCGCCGGCGACGGGCGCGGCGATGAGCAGCCCGTCGTAGAACATCACGCGGCCCCACCGGCTTACTTCCCAGAACAATTCGGGGCGGGCAACAAACCCGCCCAGCGGGATGCGTTCGAACGTGGAAACGAGGGCGCGAATCATGACGTGGTGGGTGTTGGTCACGAGGAGGAACAGTACGGCGAGGATGAACAGGAAGAAACCGAACACGGGCACCTGGGTTTCCATGGCGGGATTGAAGACGTTGATCATGCTGAACCCGGACTGCATGTCCATGATCTGGCCGCCGACCTGTATGGCGGCGAACACGAGCGTCATGACGAATCCAAGCATGAGGCCGATCATCAGCTCGCCGACGCCGAGCACGGCGAAGGCCATCGGCTCGTTGGGGAGGGTTTCGCCGAGGGAGAGGATGCTTGGGGTGAGGATGGCGGCGAGCAGGGCGGTGAGGCTGATTTTGGCGATGATGGGGAAGCTGCGCGAACCGAGGACGGGCGCCGTTACGATAAACCCGCCAATGCGGACCATGACGAGCGCGAATACCTTGAACACCTCGACTTCAAAGACGGCAAATGGTTCCACGACACGTACTTCCGCATTATTTGACCAACGTTTCGAAATTGCCGAACAGGGGGCGCACGAAATTGAGCAGGGTCGAGACGATGAATGGCAAAGCCAGAACGAACGCCACCATTACGGCCACGATTTTCGGCACGAACGCCAGCGTCATTTCCTGGACCTGGGTGACGGATTGCAGGATGCTCACGAGCAGCCCGACGATCAGGCCCGACAGGAGCATCGGCGCGGCGCTGAGCAGCGTGACAAGCAGTGCGTCCCAGCCTAGCGATACAACATCGTCTACGGTCATTTAATCAACCCCGGCGTTCGGCCCCAGATACCAGCTACTGGGCTGGCTGGTTCACGGTAGCACAAGGTGTAGGGGTTGTCAACGGCGCTACGGGGCACGCGGCAAGATGCCGCGTCTAGCTTTGCGACAAAAAACCGGGTCTAACGTGGAAGAGGCTTCCAGCCTCTTGGGCAGGATGGCGTGTCTACTGTTGCGGCCTTGCTACTCGCAGAAGAGGTAGCTCATCAAGGCTTCGGCCTGGGAGAAGTCGGGGATGAGCATATCGGCGCCGGCTTTGGAGAGGCGGACGCGCTTTTCGTCGGACCAGCCGTGGCCGTTGACTTCGTCGGAACACACGCCGATTGTGATGCAGCCGTGCTCTTTGCCGTTGCGGATCTCGACGGGGCCGTCGCCCACGACCATGACTTCGGCGCCGTGGAGGTCGTGTTTGGCGATGAGTTCGCGGAGCACCTTTTCTTTAGAGTATTCTTCGACGGACCGCACGGCGCCCCATATTTCGTCGAAGAACCTGGCTGCGCCGACTTTGCCGGCTTCGTTTCTAACGTCATGCTGGTCGGTGCCGCTGAAGACGTAGAGGGTTACGTTCCTGTCGTGCAACATCTGGAGGAAGTCGAGGGCGCCGCGCAGGGTGGCCTGTTCGACGGTGAGATCGCCGGTTTCGAGCCGGGCGAGCCGCTCGTTAACGGGCACCATGAGCCGGTCGTTGTAGATGTCCTTGTACCCGTATGCGTCGAGGATTTGGTCTTCGGGAACGAGCCCGTGGCCGCGCACCATCTCGACGAGCTTTTGCATCTGAAAGATGGTTTGAATGCCGGTGGTTTCATCGATAACGCGGTTGACCTCTTCGATGATATCGGGCGTGGGCTCGGTGTCGCCGCAGATCATTTCGATCATGACGGGGGCCATGATGCCCTGCCATCCTTCGCGGAGCAGGCTGACGGTCCCGTCGAAATCAAACAGGGCATGCTTGATCTTGCCGCGCTGGGTTTCGTGAAGGACTTCGATATTTGTGCCGGGAACGTTGTAGGACATGGGTTGCGCTCACTCCTCAAAAGTTATGAAAGAATGCACCGGCAGTCCCGCGAGTTTTTCGCGGCCTTTCAGGTCGGTCAGCTCGATCAGGAAGGAAACCTCCACAATTTCAGCCCCGAGCGATTTTACCAGCTCGGCCGTGGCCGCCATCGTGCCGCCGGTGGCGAGCAGGTCGTCAATCAGCACGACGCGCTGGCCCGGTTTCAGGGCGTCGACGTGAATCTCGACGGAGTCGGTTCCGTACTCGAGCTTGAAGTCGCCGTTGATGGTTTTGTGAGGCAGCTTGCCGCGCTTGCGCACGGGGATAAAGGGAAGGCGCATAGCGTAGGCGAGCGCGGCCCCGAAAATGAAGCCGCGGGCGTCGGCGCCGACAATGGCCTGGATGTTCTGCTCGAGGTAGCGGCACTTCCAGGTGTCGATTACGTACTGAAAGGCGCGGGCGTTTTGCAGCAGCGTGGTGATGTCTTTGAACTGAATACCCGGTTTGGGAAAATCGGGCACGTTGCGTATCAGCGGAGCGAGATCCATCGTTTTACCTCCGTTTGGCCAAGTGTACGGGCAATTCTACAACGAAACGAGGGCCGTAGTCACGGAGGGAGGGGTCATCTATCGCGCAGGGACGCCACCCGGCGGTTGTGGGGGGTGTCCCTACACCGTTTTTACGGGCGGAAGTCTTCGGCGTGCTGGGCGACGAAGCTGCGGAGGCGTTTCATGGCGTCTTTTTCGATCTGCCGGATGCGCTCGCGTGTGAGGCTGAACTCGCGGCCGGTTTCTTCGAGCGTATGGGCTCTGCCGTCCATGAGGCCGTAGCGGTACCGCAGGATATTGCTTTCCCGCGGGGTGAGCTGTTTCATGAGTTCTTCCATTTGCTGGTCGAACTCGAACTGGGCGATAGCCTTGTCGACCTTGTGCGGCTCGAGGCTCTCGGGAATGCCGCGCCCGTCGTCCGTATCGGTGGTTTCGAGCTTGTCGAGGGGCGTGATGTCTTCGACAAACTCGCGCAGCCGTTTGGCCTCGGCGGGCTTAATGCCGAGTTCCTTGGCGACTTCTTCGGGTTCGGGCCTGCGCCCGGTTCGGATATAGAGCTCTTCGGCCGTTTTTTTGTAGCGGGCGACGTTGTCGGTGACGTACACGGGAATGCGCACGGTCCGGCCCTGGTTGGACAGGCTGCGAGTGACGGCCTGGCGAATCCACCAGGTGGCGTAGGTGGAGAACTTGCAGCCCCGCTCGGGGTCGTACCGGTCGACGGCCTTCATGAGGCCGAGGTTGCCTTCCTCGATAAGATCGAGCAGGGGCAGGCCGTAATACAGGTATTTTTTGGCGATGCTCACGACGAGCCGTAGGTTGCTCGTAATGAGTTTATGCCTGGCTTCGCCGTCGCCCTGCTGTGCGCGCCTGGCGAGGCGGATCTCCTCGGAAGTCGATAACAGCGGGATCTTGGCGATCTCGCCGAGGTAAGTGCTCAGTCCATTTTCTCTTGTTTCCGCCACGATACTACTACCTCATCCAAAATCTTGCCGACCCCGGAACGGGGGCCGGTCCGCCGTCGGCGCCCCATGGGGGCGGTCCGTAGCGGCGGAACATCTGTATAAGGGAAACGGTCCGTTCGTCTACGTGGATGACCCTTGGTTCCCCTTCCAGGTGTGCCCGTTCGCCGGCAAAAGCAATGGCGGTTTTCAACCCGCCGATTTCGTCCACCAATCCCATCTCGACGGCTTGTTTGCCTGTGAAGACGCGCCCGTCAGCCCACTGCCGGACACGATCGATGTCGAGATGGCGGTCGTCCGAAACAACTTCAACGAAAAATTCGTGGAAATCGTTGACAATTGACTGCATGTGTTGCCGCTGGCTTTCGGTTAACGGCTGTGCCCAGGAGCCCAATCCTTTATACTCTCCGCTGGTCACGGTTTGTGACTCCACGCCTATTTTGTTGAGTAACCCTTCGATTGAATAATATTCGACGAGCACACCGATACTGCCGGTGATGGTACTGCGGTTTGCGAAAACCCGTTCGGCGGGCAAACAGACAAAATATCCGCCCGACGTGGCCAGCGCCCCCATCGAAGCCACTACGGGCAAACCGCCCGCTTTTGCGCGTTCCAGCGCGTTATAAACCTCCTCGACCGCCGCAATGGCGCCGCCGGGGCTGTCGACGTGGATAACAAGCGCGCGGGTGTCGGGGTTTTCCAGGAGTTGTTCAAGCTGATCGAGGATGGGCTCGTCGTCGTAGATGGCGTTTTGGATTTCCAGAACGGCCACGCCCGGCCCCCGCTCGACGTAAAACAGTCCCACCCCCGCCAGGTAGCCCAGTACGCCGACCACCAACGCGAGAATCAACAGGAGGAAAACGTTTACGGCGAAACAACCGTAACCGAGCGTTCTATTGCCGTTGCCCATTGCAATTCTCTTTCGGAACTAACTATTGTACTGAAGATTCAAATTAGCCTTCAAGGAGAGGAATGGCCGCTTCGGCACGCATGCTGAGGATCATACCTCCCTAGACACATTACAAACAGCGCGCCATTAGTATTTCTAGCGGCCGGTGCGGCCAAAATGCGCAAACTGACGGCCTCTCCGGCTTTACGTGCTCCTTATGCCTACTTTTAAGTGGCGCCTACAGAGTTACCGGCACAAATTCGGTGGTGACGTTATCGGATTCCAGCCGGAACAACCGGTAACCTTTTTCTTTTGTCTCATCGAAATTGCCGCGGGTGGACGAACAGCACGCGGTAGTGGTGAACAGCACCCCGTCGACCGTTTCTTCCTGGTTCCCGTGGTAGTGGCCCGAGGCCACGAATTTGAGGTTGTGCGCGGCAAACATGCCCAGCACTTCGTCGGCATTTTTGACCCGGTAAGCCTTGGTCGAGGGTCCGAACGGGTGATGCGCAAACACGCCGATTGGCCTTGTCTTTTTTATTTTCTGCAGTCGTTTCTCGAGCCAGTCGAGCCGGTCGGGTCTTATGGCGACGTCGCTGGCCGCGCCTTCGCAACTATCCAGGCCGATAAAAACCCATTGTTTTTCTTCATGAATCCAGCTTGTGGCGCCGAAGTTCCGCTTGAAGTTGGCGTAAGGGTCGGGGGCGCGGGTATCGACATCGTGGTTTCCGGGAACGGCGAAACAGGGCAGGTCAAGCCGGTCAAGCGATTGCCTGGCCAGATTCAACTCGGCCAGTTGCGCGTCGGTTGCCAAGTCGCCGATCACGACCGTGAACCGCACTTCCGGGGTGGCGTTTATCTGTTTGACGGCCTGGTTGACGATGGCGGTGCTTTTGGCGTCTTTTACGTGCAGGTCGGCCATTCCGGCTACCGCCCAAGGTTTCTCGCCGCCGCCGGAACCGATCAGCGGGAGGCGGCCCGCGCACGACGATAATGAAACCGCGCCGATCAGCCCGAAAAACTCTCTACGTGACAACTTCATGGTGCAAAACCTCCGACCCCTTACCTGCCGGTATATTGGCGTGCGGGCGCGGCAAAGTCAATCATGGGTACGGAGGGGGCAAAAAGACTTGAGAAACAGCGCGTTTGCGACGCTCCCATTACAACCTTTTTTTGACTTTTCCCCAGGATTCGGTGGTGAGGAAGCTCTCCTCCATGTTATCGATCATGCGGTCGAACTTTTCCATGGCCATGGCGAAGGTGAGCTTGTCGCGTGGGACACAAGGGCGGGCGGACACGTCGAACATGCCGATTATGGCGCGCGGGCGCTTGCGCTGCTTTTCGATGTAGGGGTACATGACGATGGTTGCGCAACCGGCGCCGAACGGTGCGATGGCATGGTTCATGTCGGATTCATCGAAGCCGGCCAGCGTGTAGAGGCCGGACAGCACGTCAGGCGTGGCGAAAAAGATGATTACCTCGGGGTCTTCGTCGACTTGGAACAGGTCCCAGCGTTTAAACACGATGTATTGAGCGGGAGCGGTGAACACGGGGATTTTGTTGACCAGTTCGTCGACCATTTCGGGGGTTTTCTTGTACCGTTCGCCATCGAGTTTGCCCTCGATTCCACACGACAGGAAGTAGCGAAAATCGGGCATGACATTGGGCGTGAACCCGAGGTATCTGCGTCCGCCCTGGCACCCGATGGCAGCGGCGCTGAACCGGTAGGGTTTGCCTTTGCGCACGGCGCCGAGCTGGGCAACAAAACAATGCCAGCCCTGGACTTCTTCGGCATATTCGGCCCTGTCGGGGTCGTTGGTGAAGTAGAAGCCGATAGGCAACTCTGCCCCCGGGAAAAACCGTTCCCAACGTTCCATGAACTTTTGTTTTTTTGCCTGATCCATGAACACTCCCGTTTTTTTGCCCGACGCCCCCGCCCTACGGCATCAGCATAGCACTTTTCATAATTCGCGGCTAAATCAAGTCGGTCGGCTGGCTTTCCGAACCTCCCGCCGCCACTACGCCGCCGGCTGCCGCGGTTCTTTCTGCACTGAGAGCCGGCTCGTCTGCCAGCGGAACGCGCGCGATGCGGTCGAGAATGCGGTTACGGAGCAAACGGCCGTTCAGCCGCGCAGGTGGGTTATGGCGAAGCTCTTCAGCGGGTGGGACAAGTTCGGCGCTTTTCACGAGACCGTACACGGAACTGCGGCCGATAAAGGTTCGGGAGCGGCGCACAGTCCTGATCTTGCCGGAAAAACAGCGCAATTGGTTGGTTTGCCGGTCCCTGGAGAAACAGAATGCAACAGGCAATCTCGACGAGAAGTCGCGGCGTTCCCAGAGCTGAACAAACCGTCTGCGGAGTTGCGGCATGGCGGGACCCTCCCGGTTTACAGACAGGCACTAAATTTTTAGGTTCTTCGTAATTCCTGGTGGAGAGCTTGTGAATGGCATTTGCGACGCTCCTTCAGAGCTTATGGTTGTGGTTCGCCCATTTCCTGGGGCGTTGCCCCAGGCTATGATGCAACGGCCTTTCAGGCCTTGAAGCCGAAAGGATCTTTGAAGTTCCACCATGATTTACGAAGAACCAATTTTTAAATACGACACACGGTTTACTGCGCGGGCTTGTGACGCCCTGAAACATAGGCATAAACACCCGCCAGCGCGTCAGCTATTTCCCGGTAGCTGTGCTGAGCGGCGATTGTGGCGTGGGCGCTTGCACCCAGCTTGGCGCGCAGTTCCGGATCTCTGAGCAGTTGGACGAGCGCCCGGGCGAACGCGGCCTCGTCGTTGTCCGGAACCGTCATGCCGTTGAACCCGGACGCGATGGGGTAGCCTGCGCTCTGAAAGGCTACGACGGGCCTTCCGGCCGCCATGCCGTTGAGCACTTTGATCGGGTATCCCGACCAGGAAACGCGCGGGCAAGCCACCACGACGTCTTCGGCGAGCACCTCGCACAGTGTCTGAAAGTCGGGTGTCGGCCTTCGTTCAGCGCCCGGCATGGCGTCCAGCCGGAGTTTTGCCGCAGTCGCGACGATCAGCCGGGCTGTGGGAACCTGGTTGCGCACAAGATTCATTACGCGCAGGAGGCCCGCCAGGTTTTGGTAGCGGTCAAGGTTACCGGTGTAAACGACCGGCGGAACGTCTTCCCCAACCGGCCGGGGCTTGAACAGAGCGGCTTCCAAAGGTGGTGGGATAATGCTGATGCAGGCGGCGTCACAGCCGCAGTCGGCCAAATAGGCGGCCAGCGCGGAGTGAGGCGCGATAACGCGGTCGGCTCGCCGCGGAAAAGTTCTGTCCATGCACTCGCCGATTGCTCGGGTTCGGGGGAAGAAGTGGGGGAGTTCGTCGGCCATGGCATTGTGAGCATGGTACACGATTGGCCTCACGCGGGCGGCGAGGGCCGCCAACAGGCCTTCGTAGTTGTGGACGTGGATAATGTCGATTTTTTCCCGGCGCACCACCTGGCGCAGTTTGGCGGTAAGTGCGAGGTCTTGAAACGGTTTGGCAAGCGACGGCCCGGCTGCTATTTTGCGTTCGAATGGAATTCGCGCGCACCGATGCACGTGGAATTCCGGCGGCGGTTCGCCAATGCCGTATCCATACACGACGAGATGAATCTCATGGCCGGCCTGTTGAAGCGCGGCCGAGGTGTTCCCAAGCAACACCTGGCTGCCCTGGGGCACCGGATACGGGCATGCGCCCACCATGGCTATCCGCAAGCTCATTCCAGGTATCCCAGCGCGCGAAGCCGCCGCTCCACGGCACGTTGTTGTTCGGGCGAATAAGCGGCCTCAATGGCGTCAGGGGCCGTGTAACTGCCCGAACGCCCGCGCCCGGTCAAGGGAACGCCGTCCACCGGCGGCGCCGGGACGTCCAGGCAGGCCAGAACGGTTGGCGCGATGTCCTGAATGGAAGCGAAACCGGCCGTAACGGGTTCGGAGAGGAAGCAAACGCCGGTCGGCCGGTGGTTTCCCGCAAGCGCGCCGCCTTTGGCTCCGAACCAGGCGTTGGGTTCGAGGCGGGTGAAGGGCGGGCCGCCGCGGCTTCTCAGACACGAGTAGGAATAGCGGTTTTCCAGGTTTAGTTCGAGAACGATGTCCGGGGCGTTGGCCACGAAAGGCCCGTCGTATAGTTGCTGGCGCGGCCACGCCTTCTTTACCGGGCTCCATTTTTCCAGTTCCGCGCACAGTTCTTCCTGGAACCGCCCGCGATCTTCCGGAGCGACGTTGCCGATCCGCACGGACGGGAAGTAGCTGAGTTCTTCCGACCAGGCGCGCGTGCGGCGCCAGTCGATGCCGCCAAACCGGGCGCCGGATTCGGCTACAGCCGCAATTCCGGTGAACCGCCGGAACAGGGCTCCGCGGAGGTTCTGGGGAACGGCCCGAAGTGCGGCGCGTTTCAGACTTCCGCCGCCGCGATCGGCGCCCGGCCGCGCGGAAGGGCGATCCCGCCGGGATGAAAAGCGGAGGCAGCCTTTTTCGGCCAGCCAGTTGTTGATGTGAAGGACGCCGGTTCCCACGCCGCCGGAACCGTGGTCGGATACGACGGCTACGACCGATTCCGGGCCCGCGGCTTCGACGAGCGCGCCGACGGCCGAGTCCAACCGCTGATAAACTCGGCGGACGGCGTCGGCATGGGGGCCGGGAACGTACCGGGGCGACTGCGGATCGGCGAAAAGCCAGAAGTGATGGGCGACGGCGTCGGATTCGCCGAAGACGGCCATGAAAAAGTCCCAGTTTTCGCGCTGCAACAAGTTAATCGCGATGCGTTGCTTATCGTCGATCTTGCGCAGGATACGGTCGAGGGCCTTTTGATGCCAGCCGGTTTGAATCCTTGTCTCGTCGAAGTCGTTGTACCGCCACGATCGGACTTTGCCGTAGAGGCCGGGCGGATAGACAAAAGAGCGGTCCAATTTTCCGCAAACGGGCGAATCGAAACCGGAAACCATACAGCCGTTGACTTTTTCCGGCGGGTAAGTTCCTGGAACACCCAGAACGCAGACGCGTTTGCCGGCGTCAGAAAGGATATTCCACAGTGCTTGCGCCTTTCGGAACGTGGAGTTGACGAAGCGCAAAGCGGGTTTGGCGCCATCGGCAGAAGTGATTTCAGTGAAATCGAAGATGCCATGGCGGCCGGGATTGACGCCGGTGACGCAGGTGGTCCAGGCGGGAAAACTGGCGGGCGGTGTGGTGCTGGCAAGCGGCATGTAACAACCGCCCTGCCGGAGCCGGGACAGGTTGGGCAGAAAACCTTGGTCCATCCACTTTTCAACGAGTGAGGGTTCGGCGCCGTCCAAGCCTAAGAGCACAAATCGCGTCATAAGAAGATTCTAGCAGATGTAGTTACGGGAAGGGGGAAGGCGCGTTGCTTGTTGAGAATCAAGGGCTGATTGATTTTCAGGAGAAAGGCAAGAGAGAGACAGGAACAGCGGCAGCGGATCAAGCCGGTTGATGTACAATTAATTGAAAGTTGAATACGTAGACCGGGCTGTTCTGTGCGGACTTTGGCGGGCACAGATTGCTTAACGGCGGTAAGCACTTATTGAACGCGCTAAACGCGTGCCGGCGGAAGCTGCACAGGACGGCGAACTACTTTCCGGTTTTCGTATCCGCTTGTTTCGATGGTTTTCTGCGTATTCTCTTCCTCTCTAGAATCTCGGCCCGGTCATGCACTAAACCGCCTGCCTCAAACGTCACATTAAACAGGCAAGTGGAGGGGAGGAAGGCATGATAGAGGTTTCCGTATCGGGTCCGGCCGAAGAAATTGCCCAGTTGAAAGCACTGGGCAACAAGAGCCAGGCGCGGTTTCGGTTTACGCTCCAGTTAAACGCGGGCGCGGTTCCGCTGGAACTTCGCCAGAAGCTGCGGTCGGGTCTTCTGAACGTTTCGCGGCATCGGGGTGTGCTGGTTTCGCTCGATCAGAGCGAGGGCATCAGTCATTATGCGGGGATTCCGCGCGATCTGTACGTGTTATGCTGTTCGGTTCTTGGTCTTGTTTATTGGCGCGTGCTGGCGCTTAACCCGCTGCTGGTTTGGGAAGATCTGCTGGTGCGCGAGGGTCCGGAATGCCTGTGCGCGGCGCGGACCACGCTGCAAGAGTATGCGTTGGCGTTCGAGCGGCCGTGGGTTTGTCCCGCCTGCCTGGAATTTTTCCGGTGCACCGGCGCGGAGTTTGAAACGGCCGCCCTGCAAGAGGTGCTCTCGCTTCTCACCGCCGCACAAAAATCCGCCCTTGTCCGTTCTCCCGAGTAACCGTCTTCTCTTCCGTTCGTTTCCATGCCGAAGTATAATGGCGCGAGACACGGGAGTGTGTTAATGAAGATCATGCTGAACGGAGAGCAGCGGGAAACGCTTGAAAACCTGTCGGTTCTCGGTTTACTGGAAGAGCTGGGTATGTCCGCGGACGCAGTGGTGGTGGAACATAACGGCGCGATAATCGACCGCGAGCGGTACAACAAGATTCGGCTTGGCCCGGATGACGTGGTGGAGTTGGTGCGGATCGTGGGGGGCGGATGATGGATCTCGGTTCGCGGCTGACCTTGTTCGAACAGACCCGGCTTTACGTGGTGATTACCGAATCCTTCTGTTCGGGCCGCCCGGCGCTTGACGTTTTGGATGCCGTGCTTGATGCGGGCGTGAAACTCGTTCAGTTCCGCGAGAAAGACCTCGACGACGGCGACATGTACCGGCGTTGCGTGGCGTTCCGCGAGCGAACTCGAGCCGCGAATGCCCTGCTCGTTGTTGACGACCGGCTCGATATCGCGCTGGCAGCCGGGGCCGACGGCGTGCACCTGGGGCAAGACGACCTTCCGGTGGCCGCGGCGCGCGCGCTTGCACCGGAGTTGATCGTTGGTGCTTCCAGCCATAATCTTGCCGAAGCCCTCGCCGCGCAGGAAGAAGGCGCCAGTTACGTTAACATCGGCCCGATTTTTGCCACCGCCACGAAGTCGGTTTCGACGGGGGCTGTGGGCCCCGAAATGATCGACGAAATTAAACCTTACCTGGTCATTCCGTTTACGTGCATGGGTGGCATCAAAGAACACAACGTTCAGGAAGTGGTGGCGCGCGGCGCACGCCATGTCGCCGTAGTGACGGCTGTCACCCAGGCGGAAGATGTGCGCCGTGCCGCGTGTAGCCTTCAGGAAAAGATGGCAGCCGATACCAACACTTAGTTTGCGTCGCGCGGAAGCTGGATCCTGGCTCGCGCGGGAGCGCTCGCTCCACCGGAAGCTTTGGGGTTCGTGCGGGAACACTCGCTCCGCGGGCTCATCCCTCGTTAAACAAGACAATGCGCCGCATCCGTGTACGGCCTGTGGCCGCACCTGGCCGCGGCGCAAAGTCTTAAGACAAAAAGCCCGGCCGTCCACGCTGCCGTCTTTGCGACCGCATCGGGACAGGGACCTTTTCAAGTAAGTTAGCGAGTGTCGTTACTTTTTGGCGGCGCGTTTTTTCTTTGCGGCTGGTTTCTTTTTTGCGGCTGGTTTCTTCTTTGCAGCCGGTTTCTTCTTTGCGGCTGGTTTCTTCTTCGCGGCTGGTTTCTTTTTCGCGGCTGGTTTCTTCTTTGCGGCTGGTTTCTTCTTTGCAGCCGGTTTCTTCTTTGCAGCTGGTTTCTTTTTCGCAGCTGGTTTTTTCTTTGCGGCTGGTTTCTTTTTCGCAGCCGGTTTTTTCTTTGCGGCTGGTTTTTTCTTTGCGGCCGGTTTCTTCTTGGCCACAGCTTTCTTCCGCGCCACCGGTTTCTTCTTGGCTACCGCCTTCTTCTTGGCCACAGCCTTTTTCTTGGCTACCGCCTTCTTCTTCACTACCTTCTTCTTGGCTGCCGCTTTTTTCTTAGCGGGCTTTTTCGCCGCCGCCTTTTTGGCCGCCGGCTTTTTCTTTGCTACCATGTCCATTTCTCCTTCTTTTCACCTTGACCCATCTTTACGCTTGGTTTCCTTCCGCGACAACTGGCCACGGTCCAAGGCGCGCGCTCCACGCGCGGTCATACGCGTAAAGCCGCTTAACCGACCTCAAGCCGCGCTGAAAACGGCGCTTGAGGCTTTCAAGCAGCACCCGAGGGCGCTAAAGCGCTTCAAATGGTGTTGTGTAAGCCATGGCGGATTCCCGCCAGGCGAGTTTGTGAGAAATGGTCCGCAGTGGGCGGCCGCGCGGCAAAGAGATTGGCCGCCGGCCCTGATGCGATGAACATGGTTGAACAGTCACACGTTCATTCCCCTGATGCCACGGTTTTAGATTTTCTTGGAGCGCCCCGCTTCCCCGTCAGCTTTGGCGCTCGTGGCTTTTGGTTCGTGGCCACCTTTTGCATGTGCCGCGCATCGATTTTTTCTGCGCGCCGCCTCCAGTTTGTGCGCTGTCAGATTCATCTCAACTTGTAACCGCACATGCAACCCTGAGCTCTATTCAACTATCTTTTACTGTTGCCTCTATTATCAAACATTTGCAAAAAAAACAAGTATTATTTTTGCGCATGTTTTTTTGCCGTCCTTCTCCGTTCTCTGCTCACGTGTTTGCAACGTCATCAGCTCTTCATCTTCTACCTGCATTTTTGATCGCAGCAGTTGCGTCAGCGGCATTGCGTTTGCAACGAAAGGTAGAGGCGGATTTCAGAAGACGCCGTAGGGATCGGGATCGATCTTGAGGTCTACCTTCGAGTTTGGGCCGGTGGTTTCGAAGGCTTGGCGCGATTCTTTTACGAGGGCGTTGAGGCGCTTTGCGCTTTTGGAAAGCACCGCGAGGTTCCAGCGGTAACGTTTCTTGACCTTGTAAACGGACGCAGGCGCGGGGCCGAGTGTTTCGATGCCGCGGAATTCGAGTGCGCGGATCTGTTCCCACACGATGCGGTGGAGCGCAGCGGCGGCGCGTTCGGCACTCAAGCGGTCTTCGCTCTCGACGGCCAGATTAGCCATACGTCGAAGCGGCGGGTATGCGGCGGTGCGCCGCTCGTCGATTTCGCGGGCGTAGAAGGCGGCGTAATCGTGGAGCGCGGCGGCCTGCACGGCGTAATGGTTTGGGCGGAACGTCTGGATGATCACTTTGCCGGGCCTGACGCCGCGGCCGGCGCGGCCGGCGACCTGGGTGAGCAGTTGGAAGGTTTGTTCGGCGGAGCGGAAATCGGGGACGCTGAGGCTGGTGTCGGCGTTGATGACGCCAACCAGCGTGACGCCGGGGTAGTCGTGGCCTTTCGCGATCATCTGCGTGCCGATGAGAATGTCGATTGCGCCGGCGGCGAACCGGCCGAGGATCTTGGCGTGTCCGCCCTTCCCCGCGGTGGTGTCGGCGTCCATGCGTTCGACGCGGGCTCCGGGAAACGCCCCCACGAGGTATTCTTCGACCTTCTGCGTGCCGGCGCCGAGGTAGAGGAGCGGGCTGAACCCGCACTCGGCGCATTCGTGCATGATTTCGTGCCGGGCGTTGCAGTAGTGGCAGCCGAGGAACCCGCCGCGCGCATGGTAGGTGAGGCTCACGTTGCAGTCGGCGCATTGGGCGACCCAGCCGCATTTCGAGCAGAGCACAAACGGCGCGAACCCGCGGCGGTTCAACAACAGGATGACTTGTTCGCCGGCGGCGACGCGGCCCGTCACTTCCTGCTGCAACTCGCGGGACAGGACCAGCTGTCCGCTCTGCTCGCGGGTAGCGTTGCGCATGTCGACGAGCTGAACTTCGGGGAGTGGAAACGAGGTGGCGCGGCGGAGTAGCTGGAGGCGGTGGAATTTTCCGGTTTCTGAATTGTAATACGACTCGAGCGACGGGGTGGCGCTTCCGAGGACGCACGCGGCCCCGGCGAGTTTTGCGCGGACGGTTGCCACGTCGCGCGCGTGGTACCGCGGTGTGTCGGCTTGCTTATAGGAGCTGTCGTGTTCCTCGTCGACGACGATGACGCCGAGGTTTCGCAGCGGCGCGAATATGGCCGAGCGCGCGCCGACGACGATTCGGACATCGCCGCGCTGGGCGCGGCGCCACTCGTCGTAGCGTTCGCCGCGGCCAAGCCCGCTGTGGAGCACGGCGACGTTTTCGTGGAAGCGGGCGATGAACCGGCCGACGGTTTGCGGGGTGAGCGAGATCTCGGGCACGAGCATGATGGCCGTTTTGCCTTGGGACAAGGCATATTCGATTGCCTGGAGGTAGATTTCGGTTTTGCCCGATCCGGTTACGCCCTGGAGAAGAAACGTCGTGAATTCTTCGGAAGCCATCGCGCTCTTTATTGCGTCGAATGCCTGCCGCTGCTCGTCGTTGAGTTTGAGTTTCTCTTTCGCGCGCATGTCCGCCTCGAACTGCGGCGAGCGGTAAACCTCGCGCTCGACCCTTTCGACGAGGCGCTTCTTGACGAGCGCGGCGACGACGGCGGCGTTTGCCCCGTGTTTGTCGTAGAGCAATGCGGCGGGCTGTTCGGGATCGCCGTGGAGGAGATCGAGATAGACGGCGGCCTGTTTGGGCGCCTTGCGCTGCATATCGGCCAAGTTGTCCGCGCCGGGTATGGCGGTTTCGACGAGGCGAACATATGTTTCGGTGCGCATGGAGACGGAGCCGTCGGGAAGCGGTTCGGCGGTTACGATGCCGCGCGCGGCCAGGGAGTTGAGTGTGTTGCTGAGCGCGGTGGCTCCGACGACTTTGGCCAACTGGGGTTGCGTGAGGGGACCGCGGGCGTGAAGCGCGGCGACCACCTTGCGCTGGCGATCCGTATACCGGCCCGGGCCCAGCCGGCTTTCAACCAGGGCGTAGCGCATTTTCGAACGCACGCGCAATCCGGCGGGTACGGCGCATTGGAGGGCTTCGCCGAGAGAGCAGCAGTAGTAGTCCGACATCCACCGGCAAAGCTCGAGCATCTCGTCGGAAAAGATAGGGTATGGGTCGGGGAGATCGATCAGAGGGCGGATTTTTAATGAGGGACACCCCCCACAACTGCCGGGGGGCGTCCCGATAGCAATGATGTATCCGGTTTCGGTGCGTTTTTGAACGGGTACGACTGCGCGCATTCCGACGGCGGCCCGTTCTTCGAGCGACGGGGGAACTTCGTAGGTAAACGGATGATCGACGGGTATGGGCAGGACCACGTCGGCGTAAAGCCGTGGCCGCATTGGCTATTCCCTGAGCTCGACGTCCCAGTACGCCGTGTCGACGAACCGCTGCCAGGTGCCGAGTTGGCTAGCGGGGACGCGCGCGCCCAGCTGGGGCAGCCACGAGGGTTTAACGGGTTTCCGGATAAGCGGCATTCTTGCTTCGGCGGGCGTGCGGTTGCCTTTTTTGACGTTGCAGTCAACGCACGCGAGCACAAGGTTTTCCCACGAATCGATTCCGCCGCGCGAGCGGGGAATCACATGGTCGATGGTGACTTCGGAACGGGGCATTCTGCGGCCGCAGTACTGGCAGGTGTTTTTGTCGCGCTCGAAGATATTGCGACGGGAAAACCGGACCTCGTGGAGGATGAACCCGTTGAAGGCTTTGAGGAGAATCACTTCGGGAACGCGCACCCGGTAGTTGACGGTGTGGACGTAGCGGCCGGACTGGACGGCCTGGGAGAGTTCGCACCAGTCGTCGAAGTCGTAGAGGGAATAGTCTTCGGGGTGGACGGCGCGGGCAAGTCCCTGGTACAGCAGACTGAGAGCGCGCCTTGCGCTGGCGATATGAACCGCCACCCAAGACCGGTTCAGTACTAGTACTTGGCCGTCTAAAGCGTTCATTGGAAAACCTTGCAATTTCAAAAAGTATAGACTTCGCCGCCACCGCAGTCAAACGTGCTTTCTTTTATCTTACCACTAACGCGGGAGGCGCGGGCCACTAACGCGGGCGGCGCGGGCCACTAACGCGGCGGGAGGCGCATGGAAGCCGATGGGCGCAAGCCTGAAAGATTGTTTTGTAGAACATGCGGCGGCGCGTTTGTTACAGTGAATTCGGCAGAGGTTGAAAGCAGTGAGGAGTCATCATGCGAAGGAAGTATTTTTGTGCCATTTGTGCATGGGTTTACGATCCGGCGAAAGGAGACCCGGAGGGCAATGTGCAACCGGGCACGGCGTGGCCGGATGTGCCTGACGATTGGGTTTGTCCGTTGTGCGGTGTTGGCAAGGAACGGTTCTTCGTGATGTCCTAGCGTGCCGTAAAAGGTTTTTGTTGCGGCGGGAGATTGGCGGGCCTAATGGGCAAGGGAGCGGGAGCAGGTTTAACCATTGTAATCGTGGGGGCTTCGGGGGACCTTGCGCGCAAAAAAGTGATCCCGGCGTTGTTCGGGCTTTATTGCCAGGGTTACCTGCCGGCCGGGTTCTGCGTGATTGGCTTTGCGCGGAGCCGGTTGACGGACGAGACATTCCGCGATCGGATCGAGCCGCACCTTACGTGCCGCTATACGCCTTTGCACCAGTGTTCGGAGCGGATGCGCGAATTTTTAGGGCGTTGCCACTACGTTTCGGGGCAGTACGGTTCGGTTGACAGCTATCTGGAGATTTTCCAGCGGATGCGCGAGCTGGAGTGCGAAGGCCGCGCCAACCGGGTGTTCTACATGTCGGCGCCGCCGTTCTTGTTCATGGAGGTTGCGCGGGCAATGGCAAACGCGGGACTGGTGACGTGCGGGGAAGAACGGGTTTGGTCGCGGGCGGTGATCGAAAAGCCTTTTGGCCGCGACCGAAAATCATCGGACGAGCTTGTAGCGAGCCTGTCGCAGGTTTTCAGCGAGGAACAGACGTACCGGATCGATCATTACCTGGGGAAGGAGGTTGTTCAGAACCTTCAGGTGCTCCGTTTTGCCAATCTGGTTTTTGAGACGATCTGGAATTCGGACTTTATCGAGAGCGTGAGTATTTCGTGGAAAGAAGACGCGGGCGTCGGGGAGCGCGGCGGCTATTTCGACCACTACGGAATTATCCGGGACGTGGTTCAGAACCATCTGGCGCAAATCCTGGCGCTTGTGGCGATGGAACCGCCGGCGTCGTTTCATTCGCGGGACATGTCGGCGGCGAAGGCGGAAGTGTTGCGGGCGGTTGTTCCCGCTGCCGGCGCGGACTGGACAATCGGTCAGTACGAGGGTTATCGCGAGGAGCGTGATGTAGCCGCGGATTCGCGAACGGAAACGTATGCGTCCGGCGTGCTGCATATTGACAACGCGCGCTGGCGCGGCACGCCGTTTTTGATCGAGGCGGGCAAAGGTCTTGACGAGCGCGTGACGGAGATTCGGGTCCGGTTCCGGCGGACGGCCTGCTGCGAAGCGGTCGAGGAACTGGCGGGCGCGCTGCCGGCGAACGAGCTTGCAATCCGCGTTCAGCCGGATGAAACGATCCGGCTCGGGATTGTGAACAAGGCGCCGGGGCTCGTGATGAAACTTGCCCGGACGTGGCTGAACCTGGCGTACAAGTCGGCTTTCAGCGAGCCGATACCCGAAGCTTACGAGTCGTTGTTGCTGGACGTGATCGAGGGCGACCGCAGCCTGTTTATCACGCGCGAGGAACTGGCGGCGGCGTGGGACATCTTCACGCCATTGCTGCATGAGATGGAGACAGGGAACGTGCAGCCTATAAGCTACACCTTCGGAAGCGGCGGAGCGGGCGCGCCGGCCGGAACTACGGAGAACGCATGAAAGTAACACGCTTCACAACATTTGACGCGCTGTCGACGGCGGCTGCGGCGCTGTTGATGGGCCACCTTCAAACGGAAAGCGACAAACCGGCCGGGGTGATGCTTTCGGGAGGCAAGACGCCGATTGCCGCATACCGCACGGTTCAGAACGCGGGGGTGCGGGCGTCGGAGTCGTTGCACATTCTTTTTACGGACGAGCGGATGACGCCGGTGGACTCGCCGGAAAGCAATTACGGGAACGCAGCCGGCATGATCGACGCGCTGCAAATTCCGGAAGAACGGGTTTTGCGCGTTTACACAGAGATGAAACTGGACACGGCCGCGGCAAGGTATAACGGGGAGTTGGAGGAGTTTTTTGCGCGGGGCGGGCGAATTCCGCTGGGGCTGTTGGGGCTGGGGGCCGACGGGCACACGGCTTCGCTGTTTACGATGGACGACGCGCGCGCGCCGGATGAAAAGGAGGAGCTGAAGTACGCGCGGGGCGTGCAGCGGGTGGATGGGTATGACCGGGTGACGGTGACGCCGCATGTGCTCGAACGGATCGAGCGGGCGGTGTTTCTGGTATCGGGGCCGGAAAAACAGGCGGTTGTGGCGCGGCTGTTGCAGTCACCGGAGACGTTGCCGGCCGGCGCGGCGGTGTCGAAAACGGCGCAGGTGGAGCTTTGGATGGCGGTGTAAACGGGTTTGGAATTTCGAAGGAGCGCCTGGCGCCTGCCGTATGGCAATCCAGCTTTAGCCTTTCTTCCAGCAGCGGACGTATTCGACGCTGTAGGTTGAGGGGAGGTGTTCGTCTTGGGGCATGCCGAACCAGTTGGGCATGGTTTCGCTGTCGAAGTTGAGGGTGAGCGGCTGGTGCCAGTCGGTGTTTTTCCCGCGGCGGACGAGCATGCCGTCGAAGTAGAGTTTGAGTTCGTCTTCGTTCCACTCGAAGCCGTAGACGTGGTAGTCGTCCGCGAGATTGAAAGGCGCAACCCATGCCCCCCCGATAGACTGCAGCTTGTCGGTGACCGGCGTGTTTTGCACGTGAACCGTGATGTTCATCTTGCGCTCGTAACCTGCGGCGCGCGCGCCGAGTTCGAACACGTCAATCTCGGTCCACCACCCGTCAGCGCTGTCGTAGAACCAGAAGGAGCTTGATCCTGCGGAATTCATCGGCCGCGCTTTGACCTCGAAATAGCCGTACCGGACGGTGTCTTTGCTCTTGACGGCGGCGCTGGTGTAATCGTGATATCCCTTGTCGTGTGGCATATCGGGGGCTTCTTCTTTTTTCATTGAGAGGTGCAGCTTACCGTCATATACATCGACGTTTCCGGGGTAGAACAATGCGGGCTGGCGTCCGAGCCATCCGGGGTTGTGGTCCCACCATTTGTCCCGGTCCAGCGTGTCGCCCTCGAACTCGTCGGTCATCGGCTCGTACAGTTCCCACCCGCCCTTGTTCTCCTGATCGGACAAAGGGTATTCCTCATTGACGCGTTTTACGGTTTCGGTGGCGGGGTCGGGCTGCAGGGTTTCCCATAGTTGCTTCTTGTCAACAGCCGTTTTATCTTCGCGGGCGGCAGTCAAGACGCCAAGTTCGGCGGCGGCAACGGCGTCGGCGCCCTGGGCTTCTTCGAGAGGAACAAAGCGGAGGTAGCGGGCGCGCACGGGCGATTTGAGCCGCACGGTTTGCGCGACGGGGTTGTTTACCAGGTTGCCGAATTTGCCGGCGGCGGCAGGTTTGCCCCAGTCGGCGGGCGTGTCGGCGAGATAGAATTCGCAACGGCTGACGCGGCCGTCCGGTTTGTCCTGCCGCGGGATATAGATGAAGCCGTTTACGTCAAGCGGTTCGCCCATGTCGACGACGAGCTCGCGCGGGGCGTCCGGTTCTTTGATCCAATTGGTGGTGGTGTCGCCGTCGATGGCGTTGACGGCCGTCATGCCGGCTTTGCCCACGATTTGCCATTTCGTTTTTACGGCGCCGAACTCGGCGTGGCTTATCCAACCGCCCACGCGGAGATGGCGGCTGTTGTCCGGCGGGATTGCGACGGCGTGCACGATGCCGCCGCCGGGCATGGCGAAGGGGCCGGCGTAGCGTTGGGAGCTCGATGACGGTTGCGCGCCGGGCGTTTCCAGCCAGTAGCGGACTTCGAGGCCGTCCGCGGCGTCGATGGTCACGGTACCGGCGCGGTCGCGGCTAATCTTGGGGGCTTTCAAGATGGGCGGTTCGTAAAACAGGCCGAAGTTGGCGAGCGTCGGCGCAACCCGGCTCTCCAAGATGCGGACGCGGACGCGCTGCGCGGTGGCGTCGTCGAAACGCAGGAGGCGTTTATGGCCGACAGTCGTGGCTCGTGCCAGCTCGCGCCACTGGCCGTCCTGGAAGGCATCGAGGGCGAATGCCTCGATGCGCTGGCCGACGGCGATGGCCTCTTGCAGCATGGCGCGGTTGAACGTCCGCGGTTCAGGAAGTTCGAACTCGATTTCGGCTTGCGTCACGCCATCGTCAGTGGTCCAAAAAGTATCCTTCTCGCCGTCCAGGATTCGTTGAAGCCCGTAGCCCTCCCGCATTGCCGACGCCGTGATGCGGGCGTCTTCCGCCAGGTTTGTCTCGAACGTTGCGCGGAGCACGGCGCCCAACTCTTTGAGCCGGGCGACGTCATTCTCGTGGATAAGGCCGCGCTGGTCGGGCGGGAGATTGAGCAAGAACTGGGCGTTGCCGCCGACTGAGCCGTAGTAGACGTCGAGCAGGTGATCGAGCGATTTCACCTGTCCGTCCTGGGCCTTGTGGTAAAACCATCCGGGGCGGATCGACGTGTTGACCTGCGAGGGGTGCCACAGGAGTTTCTTACCGGCTTTCGCGGCCTCAAGGAGGACGTCACGGCTGCCGAGGTCTTCATCCATGGCGTTGACGCCTTCCGGGATGACGCTCCATTCGCTTTGGCGGCATTTGCCGGCCTCGTTTCCGCACCATCGCACGTCGGGCCCGCTCACGGAGATGACGGCGTTGGGCTGGAGTTCGCGGACGAGTGCGTAGTAGGAGTCCCAGTCGTACACTTGGCGTTTGCCGTTGGGTCCTTCGCCGCAGGCGCCGTCGAACCAGACTTCGCTGATCTCGCCGTAGTTGGTGAGAAGTTCGCGCAACTGGTTGCGAAAGTATTCGTTGTAAGCGGGCGAATCGCCGTAAGTGGGCTGGTTGCGGTCCCAGGGGGAGAGGTAGACGCCGAACCGGATGCCGGCCTCGCGGCATGCGTCGGCGACTTCTCGGACAATGTCGCCTTTGCCGTCGCGCCACGGGCTGTTTTTGACGGAATGCTCGGTGTAGACGCTGGGCCACAGGCAGAACCCGTCGTGGTGTTTGGCGGTGAGGATTAGCTCGCCCATACCGGCGGCCTTGCACGCGGCCACCCACTGGCGGGCGTCGAACCGAGTTGGGTTGAACAGCGCCGGATCTTCGTTGCCTTCGCCCCACTCGCGGTTGGTGAACGCGTTCATGCCGAAGTGGATAAAGGCGGCGAATTCGACTTCCTGCCAGGCCAACTGGCGTGCTGACGGGGTAACGCGCGCGGCTGCGTCGATCACGGCTTCAAGGTTTACATCGGATTGCTGTCCGACGGCGGCAAACGGTAATAAAACGAAAAGAAAAGCTGGGCGCATCGGATATCTCCCGGATTTTTCTGCGCTTTGACTGTATTGGATAGTGAATTGAGAGTCAAAGCGGCAGTTCCAGGGGGAGTTGGAAGCTGAGCGGCGCGACCGCCGCCACGACGCGCCTATTGGACGAGGAAAACGTGGTTTCCGGGGGCGGGAAAGCTGCCGTCGTAGTTAATGGTGAGGTTTCCGTTGCCGGAGACTTCGAGGCTGTATGCGACGAGCTGGTTGCCGCACTGCATCGAGTCGCCGCGGATGCTGACTTCGTTATAGGGGAAATAGTAGGTGCCTTCTAGGGTCATGTCGCTTGTGCCGACAATTTTGCTGAGGTTTGTGTTGTCACGCGCTTGAAACACGGCGACGCCCTCGTAGACGTCAACGCCAGGGTAGGAATATTCGTCGGGGTCGGGCGGTGTGATGGTGATATTCCCGGTGCCGGCGAGGCTCAGGCAACCGGTGCCCGTAATGTAAAACATGACGCCGAGCGCCTGTATATTCGCATTGCCGCCCACGTTGAACCCCGCCCCGTCAAGGATATAGATGCCTGGCTCGAAAACGAGGGTGCCGCCAAGCGAGGAGATGCCTCCTGAATAAAAGCCCGCCTGAACATTCAACGTAGCTTCGCTGTTGGCGATTGCCCCGAGGTCGTCTGCGGGATCCCAGGTCGGTTCGGGCAGGAACGCGAGCGGGTCCTCGATAAATGGGCTGTCGGGATTGACATCGGGCAGGATCGGCTGGCCGTTCACATCGTAGTCACCCACGATGTTGACCTCATCGGCGTCAAGCACGACGTTGCCGCGAAAACAGGCCGCTTCTTCGGCGTCGCTGTCTACTTGGACGGCTCCATCGTTGACCGTCAAGTGGACGTTTCCGGACATGGTGAAGGCGCAATCGCCGTCCGGGCTCAGCACGATCAGGCCTGCGCCGGTGCCACCGCCGACCATGGCGATTGCGGTGCGCTGCATGTTGGTGGAGCCGATTTTGAGGGCCGGCCCGAACAGCAAATCGACGGGGCCGTTGAGCGAATCGGTTGTGCGGCGCGCGCAGACTTGGACGGCGTTGGGCGAGCCGGCGAGGTCGAACGTCATGGTATCGCGGTCGAACCGGCCGACGACGATGTCGCCGCCGGGGGCGTTTGCGGAGTTGAGGCCTAATTTCATTTCGGCATCGGCGGCGCGGTTGAGCAGTCCGATCCGAACGGCTGCGGCGCGGGCCTGGTCAATGTCGGATTTAACCCAGTACGCGCCGGCCAGTGAGGAGGCGTCAGCGCAGACTTGCAGTTGCTGGCCGACCCAGGCGCAGTATCCCATGTCAATCGCTAAGCCGATAAAGCCGACCATTACGGGCAGGGCGAGGACGGCCCATAGATTGGCAACGCCAGGTTTATTCGAAGCGTTCATTGAAAATCTCCCGCGCCCATGGTCATTCTTGCGGCGCCATACGGCCACTCGGGTCTTTCGTTGTCGAGGCAGTATTGAGCGATCCGCCTTCGCAGGGTGTTGTAGCTGATTCCGAGGATTTCAGCGGCGCGGCGCCGGTTCCATTTCACTTCAACGAGGGTCGACATGATCAACTGTTTTTCGCACTGCTGGTGTGTACCGCCGGCCGGAGGGAGCCCTCCACCGGGATTGCCGGAAAGCCTGTCGTTGATCGATTCTTCCCGGCCGGTCAAGGCAAAACATTGTATAACGGATTCAAGCTCACGGACGTTGCCCGGCCAAACGTGGCGAATGAGCCGGGCCATGGCCTGGTCGGAGAGGGTGAGATTTCCCCGCCCGTACATCGGCCCGAATTTTGCCAGGAAGTGGTTGGCGAGCAGGGGGATGTCCTCGACGCGTTCGCGTAACGGCGGAATATGAATGGCATATTGATTGAGCCGGAAATAGAGGTCTTTTCGGAATTTTCTGGCGCTGATCTGCTCAATCAGGGGCATGTTGGTCGCTGCCAGGAACCTGATATCGAGCGACAGGGTGTGGGTGCCGCCGAGCCGGGTGAACTGTTTATGCTCGAGTACCTGCAACAATTTCGCCTGTACGGCCAGGGGAATCTCGGCGACTTCGTCGAGAAAGGCAGTGCCGCCGGGGGTGAGTTCAAGTCGGCCGGGCTTGCGTTCGCCGGCGCCGGTGAACGCGCCGGCCTCGTGACCGAACAGCTCGCTTTCCAGCAGGAGCTCGGGGACGGCGGGGCAGTTGATCTTGACCATCGCGCCCTTTTTGCTGCGGGGCGATGTGGCGTGTATGGCGCGCGCGACCACCTCTTTGCCTGTGCCGCTTTCCCCGGTGATGAGCACGGTGATGTCGGTGTGCGCAACTTCGGCTATGAGATTGCGAATTTGCCGCATGCCGGCGCTCTCGCCAATCAGCATGGCCGCCACTTCCTGGGCGGGTGCCATGTCCCGCGGGGCATGCCCGTTCTTGTTCAGGCGCTGCAAGAGCATCCGGTTTTCTTCCTGCAATCGATGTTTTTCGACCGCATTGAAAACTGCGCGGCGCAGTGCGTCCGCCGCCACAGGCGCCCGCAGGTATTCGAACACTTCTTCGCCGAAAGTGCGGGGTGTTCGGTCGTCCTGGGCGAGGATCATGGGTAGATCCGGGCATGCTTTCATAATGCGGGACACGGTCCTGAGCGCTGACGGGCCCCCGCCGGATACATCGGCGACGACCGCGTCGAACCGGCCGCTGGAGGCTCGGGCCAGAGGGTCGGGCGACCCGCCCGCCTCAGCCCGCTCAACGTATTCCAGATCGGACAGTACGTGCAGCAAGGCCTCACGCAATGCGCCATTGTCCACAACCAAAACCCGCCCCCTCGCCATAGGGAATATCCTTTTCCGCGGAGGTTAAGAGCGACTGACCGGTTCCGCCTCGCGCGCGAGTTGACTGCGGTTGCCTCAAGCCAATGAAAGAATGCAGCCCCTGCTCGTCGAAACAACAATCTTTGGGTGGTTAGCCATTCCCAAATGGCAAGAAAAACCTTGTGTACTATTATTCCCGACCCATGCTTGAATAGGTTCTGGTTTTATTTCCTGTAGAAAAACAGAGAGGCGTAAACGACGTAAATGACAAAAAGGTTATGTAACAGAGCGGCCAGGTGCTGCAGAGTTGCTGCTGAAAAGACGGGCTAGCCGAGTGGCTCAGCGTCTACCACCGCCATCTTTGGCTCTGCCTGCATTGGTTTAACGGCTGCGCCGTGTTGCTCGCCTTGCGGCGGGATGGCCTGTGTTGCGGTTTTTCCGGTTTTTTCGGGAGGTGTTTGCTGTTCGGTCTTCTGGCGTTCGGCGGCTTCTCGCGCGGATAATTCCTGGGCCACTTGGCGAGCCGCAAGCCGGGCCGCTTCCTCAGCGGCGATTCGCTCGGCTTCCTTCCGCTTTGCTTCTTCAGCGGCGATACGTTCGGCCTCTTTGCGTTTTGCTTCCTCGGCGGCAATACGCTGGGCCTCTTTGCGCTTTGCTTCCTCGGCGGCAATACGCTGGGCCTCTTTGCGCTTTGCTTCCTCGGCGGCAATACGTTCGGCCTCTTGTCGCTTTGCTTCCTCGGCGGCAATACGTTCGGCCTCTTTGCGTTTTGTTTCTTCAGCAGCGATACGTTCGGCCTCTTTGCGCTTTGTTTCTTCAGCAGCGATACGTTCGGCCTCTTTGCGTTTTGTTTCTTCAGCAGCGATACGTTCGGCCTCTTTGCGCTTTGTTTCCTCGGCGGCGATACGCTCGGCTTCCTTGCGCTTTGCTTCCTCGGCGGCGATACGCTCGGCTTCCTTGCGCTTTGCTTCTTCAGCGGCAATACGCTCGGCTTCCTTGCGCTTTGCTTCCTCGGCGGCGATACGCTCGGCTTCCTTGCGCTTTGCTTCCTCGGCGGCGATACGCTCGGCTTCCTTGCGCTTTGCTTCTTCAGCGGCAATACGTTCGGCCTCTTGTCGTTTTGCTTCTTCGCCGGCGATACGTTCGGCCTCTTTGCGTTTGGTTTCTTCGGCGGCGATACGCTCGGCTTCGGTGTCGGTATTGGAAACAGGGCCGGGGGCATCGCCTCTAAGTGCGCGGATTACTTCGAGATTGTGATGGCTCTCTTTAGCGGTAAGCACGCTCTGGTATGTTTTTAACGACTGTTCATCCTGCCGCAACATGCCGAGCGCCAGGGCGATGTTGGCCCGGCGCCTGGCGGTCTGCCCGCCCCGCGCCGCGGCCTTTTCAAAACAACTTAGAGCGGCTTTTGCGTCGCCCTGCATCAGAAGACAGACGCCCGTATTATTGAGCAAGATCGGATCGTGCGGCGCCATTTTTGTGCCAGCCTGCAGCAGCGCCAATGCTTCGTTCAACCGGTTTTGACGCACGCGAAGCGCGGCCAGATCGGAATACGAGGGTACAAATTCCGGATATTCCTTTACGAGTCTCACAAGCACAGCTTCAGCCTCGGCGAGCTTGCCTTGGGAGTCGAGCACGCGGGCCATTGCGTAGAGGGTTTTGGCCGTGGGGTCTTCGTAGTGAGCGGCATCCGGTGTTAAGCCGCCCGTCATAGGCCGGCCCGCCGTCGTGGTGCAACCAGCGGCGAGCGCCGCGGCGCAAAACAGCGCCAGGTTACTTAGAGCGATTTTTCGTAGCCGCATTGGTCCCTCCTTGCCTCACGACGGGCAGCGTAAAGCTGGCGCTCTCTGTCATTTGATCCTGTTCGCTTTCAGCCGCAAGCGCCCGCACAACCTGTTCGGAGGCCATGCCGTCGCCGTCGGGCCGGGCATCAACCACGCGCACGGTACCCGCGGGGACTTCATGGTCCGTCAGAAACGACAGCACCGCGCGCGAGCGTTGCTCGTACAGGGAATCTGCGATGCCTGTCCGCCCCATCCGCACATCGCCGGGGTTGGCTTTGAGGTAGTTGGCCAGAATCGACAGGTCGTGCCGGCCCAGTTCGGTTAATTTCGCCGTGCGCGGCTCGAAGTAATGAGGAAACACCGTTGCCTGGCGAATGACGGCGTTTGCCGCGGCTTCGTCGAAGTAGTCGTGGTACGTCCGTGCCAGGGCGATTTGCCGGTCGACGGGATCGCTCATGGCGCGTTGCGGATCCGCCGCACACCCGGCCAGCCCCGCCGCCGTCAACAACAGTACGAATTTGATGAGAATCTTCATGCCCAGTCTCCTTTGGACCCTCGTTTTCAGTCGCTGAAAATATTGATCAACGTAATGGCGGCGGGGCCTACCGCCACGATTAAGACCACGGGAAAGATCAGCACCACCATCGGAAAAAGCATTTTCACCGACATCTGCTCGGCGTGTTCTTCGGCGCGCTGGCTTCGCGTTTCACGCATGCTCTGCGCAAAAATCTGGAGGGCTTCGGACACGGTGGTGCCAAACCTCTCGGACTGTACCAGCACGGCCACCAGCGAAAGCAGGTCGCTTACGCCGGTGCGTTGGGCCATGTGGCGGATTGCCGAACCGCGATCCTCGCCGAGGTGGATCTCCAGGTTGGTCAGGGCCATCTCGTCGCCCAGCACGGGGCAGACGGTGCGGATTTCGTCGGTGGCGCAGTTCCACGCGGTGTCCAAGCCCATTCCGCCGGAGACACATACCTCGAGGAGGTCGACAACGTCGGGGAGATGGCAATTGATCTCCATCATGCGCTTTCGTGCCGCCATGGCGACGTAAACATTGGGAAGGAAGAAAGCCAGGGCGGCAATAGCGATCACGACGGGCGCCTTCATTGTCAGGCCCAGATCTACGGTTGCGGTCCCCATCACACCAATCCCGAGCCCTATCAGGAATAAAAAGACCTTGATGCCAAAAAAGAGGGGGATCGCGCTACGGCCGTAGTAGCCTGCCCGCGCCAGTTGGGCCCGCAGCTGCGGCGAAGCGTTGCTGAACGTGCCGGCGCCCATCCACGACATCATTCGAACCACCGTTCCGGGCCCTTCCTGGCGGCGTTGCGGACGTCTAAACGGCGCCACGTCCAAGCGGTCCTGGATGGGTTTGCGGCGGTGGGCTGCGTTCAACAGAACGGCGCCGCCGAGACACATCACGGTGGAAAACGCCAAAACCGGAACCAACAGTTCATAAAGGCCCATGCATTTCCTCCAATATCAGTAGCGCAATACGGCAATGCGGTTCATGACCCACCTTCCCAGCACCAGAAAGATGCAAGCTACGAGCAGCATGCTTCGGCCAATCGGGGTCTGGTAGAGGGGCGCCAGGTAATCTCGATTCAGCAGGTACAGGAGTGTGAAAATGATAAACGGAATCACGATCAGCACCCGTTTGCTGAGCTGTGTTTGGGCGGTCAGCACGCGCGCGCGGCGGTGCAGGCGCATGCGGTCGCGAATGACGTCGGCGAGGCGGTCCATCATGTCGGCGACGTTGCCGCCGCTTCGGATTTGGATGCCCATGGAGGCGGCGAAGAGTTTGAGGTCGGAACTGGTAGTGTTCTGCGCAACATGGTGAACGGCTTCGTCGAGACTTACGCCCAGCGCCTGCTGCTGGCAGATCTCCTCGAAGATCAGGCTGACCGGCGGGTCCATTTCCTCGACTATCAGGCGGAAGGCGCCCATCAGAGGCTGCCCGGCGCGCAACGAGCGCGTCGCGAGGCCCAGGGCTTCGGCGAACTGCCGCTCGAACAGGGCGTTCTGCCGGTCGAACTGGCGTTGAACGTATATGTAAGGGCCTACCGCCGCCGCCATGCCGGCCATCAAGGCAAAGACGATGTTTTCGGTAAAGACGAGGGCGGCCCCGGCCGTGAGCAGGATGAACCCGGCGTACATCAGCATCACCGATATAGCCGACATCCGCCAGCCCAGGGTCTTCCGAAGTGTTTCCAGCCGGAGCGCATACCGCTCTCGCCACGATTGGCCGGGTCCGAAAGCTGCGACCATCTGCCCGTCACGCCATAGCTGCAAGGACCAGGGGGCGTCCCGGTGGGCGCCCTTCTCCAGCTGCAGGCGCGACTCGATTTTTTCGGCGGCCCACTGGCGGCGGAGTCTGAGCAAGATCATTCCCGAGAACCAGATCGAAGCCACAAGCAGAAATGTGGAGCCCGCGGCAATCCAGGTTACTGGCGTTGAAAAATCTATTTCACCCATAAAAACCTCGCTTTGAGCCTTATTGAATAACGCGATGCGTAAAAAACCGGTCGCCGAGGTTTATGCCTTCGGCTTCCAACCGGTTGAGGACATGGGGCCTCACGCCGCACGTCTCGAAATGTCCGACGGCATGCCCGTCCTCGCCGATGCCGGTCTGGCAGAAGCGGAACAGGTCTTGCAACAGGATCATGTCGCCTTCCATACCGGCGATCTCAGCGACGTTGATGATGCGGCGGCGGCCGCCGGTGAGCCGGCCGAGGTGCACAACGAGATTGAGGGCCGAAGCCATCTGCTGGCGGATAGCCTGGACGGGGAAGTTCAGCCCCGCCATGCTGACCATGTTCTCGAGCCGGCGGAACGCGTCGCGGGGGTTGTTGGCGTGCACGGTCGTCATGGAGCCTTCGTGTCCGGTATTCATGGCCTGCAGCATGTCGAGCGTTTCCGTTCCGCGAACTTCCCCGACGATAATCCTGTCGGGCCGCATTCGGAGACTGTTTCGCACGAGGTCGCGCTGCGTAATTTCGCCTTTGCCTTCAATATTGGGCGGGCGGGTTTCGAGCCGCACGACATGGTCGCGCTGAAGTTGGAGCTCGGCGGCATCCTCGATAGTGACCACGCGTTCGTGAGCTGGAATCCACTTGGACAGCACGTTGAGCAGGGTAGTTTTGCCGGTGCCGGTGCCGCCCGAGATCAGGACATTTAATTTGCACTGGACGCAAACTTCGAGAAACTCTGCGATCTCGGGGGCGAGCGTATTGAGTTCGATGAGTTTATCAATGCTGATGGGTATCGTACCGAACCGGCGGATGCTGACGGCGGGTCCGTCGAGGGCCAATGGGGGGATGATGGCATTTACGCGCGACCCGTCGGGGAGCCGGGCATCGAGCATGGGGCAGCTTTCGTCGATGCGCCTGCCGACACGCGCGCCGATGCGTTGGATCACGTGGAGCAACTGGTCGTTGTCGTGGAAAAAGACGCCGGTTTTTTCCAGCATGCCGTAGCGTTCGATGTACACCTGGTCAGACCCGTTCACCAACACGTCGGATATGGTTGGATCGCGGAGAAACTCCTCGATCGGCCCGAGCCCGAAAATGTCGTCCATTACCTCACGCAACAATTGGTCTTTTTCCGGGGCGGACAGCGGGCATCGCTGTTCGTTGAGCAGGGCGTCCACGCGCCGCGAACACTCCCGGTACAGCTGTTCGGTGGGCAGTTTCCGGGCAACGGCGAGGTCGATAGTCTCCAGGAGCCGATGGCGCACGTTGGCTTTAATTTCGTGTGATGTCAGATGACCGTATTTTCTTTCGACCAGTTCCATTTATTTATTCCCGTGAACAAGTTCATTTGTATGACCTTTTGGTCAAGATTGCTTTGATCATCTTGCCGGGCGCCTGTCGGTTTTGATTTTTTTGTCTTGCGCCCGAAACTTTCGCGTCAACTGTTCAATAATCGGCGATACGAGCCGGATCAGGTCGCGGCGAAGCAGGCACCGCGGCGCGGCCGAAGACAGCGGCTGGCCGTAGTTAATGCCGCGGATTGCGCTGGCATAGTCGTTGCTCAGCAGGACAAGCGGAATGCCGCTGAGCGCTTTTTGAATTTCTTCCAGCGAAATCATCTGCCGCCGTTTCTGATACCGGTTGATCACCGGCCTGATCCTGTCGGCGGGTACGCCGCGGTTTGCAAGGTTGGCGTACATCGATTTGGCCATTCGGATGTCCTTGACGGTCGGTTGCAGGACAATCCAAACGGCTTCGCTTGCGTGGGCGAGCGCTGCGGCAATGTCGGCGGACACGCGCGGGGCGTCAATGACGGTCATGGCATAGGCCTGCCGGCAGGCCCTCAAGGCCTGTTCGAGTTTTTCCGCTCCCAACGGCGGCTTCATGATTCCGTTCACGCTTGCGGGGCTGAGGAGCGCATGGAGACCGGTAGTGTAATGCACGGCGGTGCTTCGTATGAGGTGGTAGTCGATCGCATCGCGGTGGGCCAGCACTTCGGAGATGCCGTAGGCGTTGTGCAGTTCGAGGTAGCTGGCGATGGCGCCGTAGTCGTAATCGATGTCGACCAGAAGCACCTCCTGTTCGATGGCGAGCTGGATTTCGTTTGCGGCGTTGACCACCAGGGTGGTGGCGCCGCATCCGCCGCTGGCCGAAAGGACGCTCAGAAGCGTTCCCTGGGAAGCGCCCAGCGGGCTTTCGGGCGCGAGGTCGTGCAGGACGGCGGCCAACTCCGTAAGCATTGAGTCTTTCGCCTGCACGTGACGCACGCCGGCCTGCATCGCGCGCAGCACGAGGTCGGCATTGACACTGCCGGAAAGGATGACGAACCGGCTGTGGATGTACTGATTGACGAGGGGGCTCAGGTCGGCGATCTTACCCATTGGTTCGGGGTCGACATCGATAAGCACGAGGCCCGCCCGGGAATCCTCCAACTGTGCGCGCAACTGCTCGAAATCCTGGCACACGGCCACCAGTGTAAAAAGATGTTCGGCATCGAGGGCGGTGCGCACGCGCCGTTCAGTCTGGGCGTCTTGTGTAAGAAGATAAACCAGATTTCGTAAGTCCATCACTGCTGTTGCCTCGTTTCCTTATATGGTTTAGCGATAGGTGTCCCATGCGCCGGGGCCGCGAAGGCGGCTGAAATCGGAGGCGTTGCCCTTTGCCTTGTCGCTTATCATCGGATTGCACCGCTTGCCGCTCGAGATGTGTCCAAGCAGAAACAGTTCCCAATCGCTTGGCGGGACATACAGATCTCCGGGCACGGGGGCCGGCCCCGCGTGTGACAGCGGTTCGACCAGCTTGGCCGTCACCAGGATGATCAGTTCGCTTTCGGCGTCTTCCATGCGCGTGTTGCGGAAAGCGGCGCCCGCAATGGGAACGTCGCCCAGCAGTGGGACGCGCGAATTGCGCGAGGTTACCGAGTGGTTGAGCAACCCGGCCATGGCGAAGGTCTGGCCGCTCTTGAGCTCCACGGTGGTTTCGCTCCGTCGCGTAAGCAGGGAGGGAATGCTGAACCCTTGAATCTCGACGGCGCCGACGTCGGACAGGTCGCTGACTTCGGGCGCGACATGCAGGCGAATGCCGCCGTTGCCGAGGACGGTTGGGCGTATCTTGAGCCGGACGCCGAACTCTTTGTATTCAACCGTAATCGAAATGCCCGCGCCCGCCGTGCTGCCTTGAACGATGGGAACGGGAAATTCCCCGCCGGCCAGGAACGTCGCTTCTTCGCCGCTGAGCGCCACCAGGTTCGGCTCGGCCAGGATTCGCAGGAACTGGTTTTCGGCCAGCGCCTGAATAAAGAACTCGAGGTCGCTTTCAGGAAAACCGGCGAGCAAGGTGACCAGCGGGCTGACGTTCGTATCCTGGGTAAAGATGAACGGGATGTTTCCGGTTATCGAGGCGCCCTGGGGCGGCCCGACGTTGACGGGATTGAAGGAGCCGCCGCGGTCGGAGCCGACAAGCGAGGCCCCGAAGATGCTGTCCTCGCCGTAAAGGCCGTTGATGCCGAGCTTGCGGATGGCGAGCCGGTTCGCCTCGGCGACGCGGACGTGAATCTGCACCTGCTGAACGCCGGCGAGCCGGGTCATATCGACATACGGGAGGCCCGCGGCGTCGAAGTACCGGCGCAACTGGGCCACCTCGTCGGCATCCGACAACGTGCCGGAGACGAAGTAGGTGCCCTGCACGCCGGTTACGAGCAGGTCCGTGCCGGGAAACAGCCGCATAAGCTCCTCGTTCAGGCGGTCCACGTCCGCCTCAACGACAATGCGCCTTTTCCAGACGCTGCCGCTCTGGCTCCAGACGAACAGATCGGTGGCGCCGATGCCTTTCGAGACCACCAGGACCTCTCGTGGCTCGAGCATTTGCACGTCAGCCACTTCCGGGTCGGCTACCGCCACCCGTTTAACGAGGTCGGGTGCGTCGAGCACTATTGAACCGCCCAGCTCGAGTTTGAGCACCTTTCCGCTCTCGCCCAGGAGGGTCTGTCCGGGCGCCTGGGCCAGGGCCGGATAATTAGCGGCCAGAACGAAGGTCGTGCACGCCAGGAGCGCCACAATTTTTTTCCGCGCATTCTTTTTGCTAGTCAATGTTCTTCCCTCACGATTTTGGATACGGGAATGAGACCGTTTCCGTCGCTATGCCGCGAATTACGTTGACTTCGATCTCGGGTGCGGAACGCCGCTTGGGCGGCGGTGGTTCGGCCGGGGTCGGGGTGGGCGGGGGCGGCGCGAAAAGCGGCTCCGGTTTTTTGTCTTCGTCTTTGTGGGCTTTTGCGCCGGTCACGTTGACCGTAGGGTCCAGCAGCTTGGCCAACTGAGCGAGCCGCCCTTCGCTCAGGAGTGTGGCGTCCTGATCGCCTTTTTCTTCGTCTCGAGGGTTGCGCATGGCCAGGGAAATCTGGCCGTGCTCCATACCGAGCTGGAGGGCTTCGGCCTGATTGGCATCGACCATCAGGGTGACGAGAATCTTTTTGTTATAGCTTCTGGTCGAGGCTTCGGCGCTCAACTCCTCGGAGGCCCCGACCGCCTGCCTTCCCACGGCAAGCACCTGGACATTTTCCAGCAGGGCCGTTGATACGGCGCTGCCCACTTTGTTTGCGCCGGTAATCTGGAACGTGCCCATCACGTCGACCCGGCAGCCGGGATACAAAAGGCCTTCCAGACCCGAGTAATCGGAGAGCGCGATGGTTACGGCGCGCATGCCCGGCTCGAGCATTCCCGCCAGGTGCAGGCCGGTGCCCTCGTGCGCAAACAGGTTGGTTGTGAGGGCCTGGCCTTCGACCACGGGCATGGTGAGCAGCTTGCCGACGGCCTGTGCGGGGTCGGAAAGACTGCCTTGAGGCGCCTGTTTTCCCTGTACGGTCCGCTGCCGGCATGCCTCGGCCGTCAGCACCGTCATCGCCGGGAGGTCTTCTGCGGCGACGAGTATCTGGGCTTCGGGCGCGATAATCTGTCTGGCTTCCCGCAGGGGTTCCGCCTGCATGGTAACGGTGAGCAGTGCGGCTCCAAGCGCCGCGGCCAGGCCCAGTATCGCCAGAATTACGACTGATAAGCGTATTCGCATGAGATTACCTCGCTTTTTATTCAGCCGGCCGCACCGGCTGAATTTCACGGACCTTCTTTCGCCATTACGACCCGCGACGTGAGCGTTGCGGGCGTGGGAAAGAATTCGGGCATGCCGAGCAGCTCGACGCTTCCGTAGGGCACGGCGACCGTTACGGTAACCGGCTCGCCGGGTTCAAGTTCCTCGATATTCGCCGGGGCGATGTCCACCGAATAGCCGGTCGTACCCATGCCCCACGACGCCATGAGCCCATTGACGGTGTTCATCACATCGGCCACGGTGGCGTCGGGCACGACGGCGTCTCGCACGCCCTCGCGCGCCGCCGCGGACACCTGTTGCATTCTGAAAAACATCCAGCCGTATTCCATTACGGCAAAAGTAAGGATCACGAGCAGCGTCAGGATGATGGCCATCTCGACGAGGGCCGCCCCGCGTTTGTTTCCGGTTGTGCCTATGTGCGCCATATCGTTACTCCCGCCGCGGCCGTTAGAACGCCGCAGAGTATTGAAACCCCATAAGGCATCGGCAGGCCCTGGATTGCCGGGGGCCGGGATTGCCGAGAGAATACGGCGCCGCGCCATATCTCAAAAACCCAGAACACGGCGAGGTCGCGCAAGTTTCCCAGCAAACGCAAAAAGCGCCCCCGAATCAACGAGAGCAGCACGCCAAGAAAAGCGCCCCAGAACAAAACCGCAAGCAAAGCGACAAGCCCGTTGGCCAAACCCAACCACGCCCCCAGCGCGCCCATCAGCTTGGCGTCGCCCGCGCCGCCGCCGCCAAAAATCCAGAGAACGACAAACGGGCCGCCGACCGCGATGCACCCGCCGATGGATTCCGCCATCCCACTGAGCCCGCCAACCCAAAAGGCCCAGGCCAGCCCAAGGCCCAGCACGGCGCCCGTAAGCACGTTGGGGATGCGCCGGGTTCTCACGTCGCATACGGCGGCTGCCAGTGAGGCGCCGATAACGGCGCCCCACTGGACTTGCGCCAGGGAATGATCCCATAACGGCATTGACTGCAATGCGTCCATCACATTGGCCTGAGAGGTTTTTACTCGATGCCTTCGATTACGCCTTGCACCTCTCCGAACCGGCCTTCGATCGCGCCGGTCAGCAAGCCGATCGCGGCGACCAGCGTGGCCACTACCAGCGCCGTCATCACGGCGTATTCCACAGTCTCCAACCCCCTGTCATCCTTGAAAAAGCGCATCATGCTCTTCATCGACATTCTCCTTTTCCTGTTGTTGATCCTTCGGTTGAGTTTTGGGAAAGAGTTGAGCCTCTGCCCCGAGAAAAGCACTGCTTAACTTCGCTGATGCACCTTCAAAAGCGTCTCTTGCCACCACCGCCCCGAAACCCGCGCGCATGGCGTCTTTCAGCCGGATTTCGCAGAAGCTGACCAGATCCGAAGACACGCCCGCGTCCTGCGGGTAGCCGGCAATCGCATAGCGGAAATCGATCAGGTCGCCGCACCGCGCCTTGAACCGGTCGATCGCCTGCCTGGCCTGATCGACCGTCGTGTGCACCATCAGCACGGCGCTCTTTCCGCCCTCGCTCAACCACCCGTCGGATAGCCTCAACGTCTCCCGCAACAACGGCAGCACTTCGATGCCGCCTTTGCGGGAGGCGATCATTACCACCGTCACGAAGTACCGGTGGCGCGCCGCGAGCAGCAATTCGTACGTGAGCAGCCGCTCGAACTGTTCGCGCGTGGATATCGTCATGGGAACCTGCGGGAGCAACAAGCATGCCTAGACGGAAATGGTCACGGCAGCGGAAAGTGCGAATAGTTCCTAAGCGGGGACTTTGACAAGGTTTAAGGGAGCGTGTAGCCCTGGCCGTTCGGAATGCGCCTTGTCATGCGGGCCGGGAATGTTGCCCAAAATGGGCAAAAGTTCCAAGGCAACTGTTGACCAGACCGTAACCAAAAACCGCTCGACAAACGGCATGTCGGAAATTCCAATGCAAATGCGTGCTTGTTATACTGATTACTGCAACAGAGGAGACGCCGGCATGGGCGAAAACGATATTCCAGCCGTGGTATTGCTAAGCGGGGGCGTCGATTCGACCGTGCTGCTGCATCACGTGATCAGAAACCTCGGCAGGCGGCCCGTTCACGCGCTGAGTTTTGGTTACGGGCAACGGCACGAAAAAGAGCTGGAATGCGCGGCCTGGCAGGCCGAAGCCGCGGGGGCCGCGGAGCACCACGCCGTCGATATGACCTTTCTGGGCGAATTAGTGAAGCGGGGCACGGCGCTGGTTTCGGGTGGCGCCGAAGTGCCCGACCTACGGGAGCTCAAGCCGAACCAGCTCGCCCAGCCGCCGACTTACGTGCCCAACCGCAACATGATCCTGCTGTCGGTCGCTACAGCGTATGCCGAAGCCGCCGGAATATGCCAGGTGTATTATGGCGCGCAGGCGCAGGACGAATACGGCTACTGGGACTGCACCACGACGTTCGTCGAGCGGCTCAACCACGTGCTCGAACTCAACCGCGCCGAGCCCGTCAGGGTTTATGCCCCGTTCGTGAGGATGCGCAAGGCCGAAACCGTTCGGCTCGGGCTCGAGCTGGGCGTCGACTTCTCGCACACCTGGTCGTGCTACCGCGGCGCCGAAAAAGCCTGCGGAACCTGCCCCACCTGCGCCGAACGCCTCGCCGCGTTTAAAGAAGCCGGCGCGGAAGACCCGGTCCCCTACCAATAGAAACAGCCCGCGATCTCAGCCACAAAGAACGCAAAGATCACAAAGACAACGCATTCCCTTTTCCGAAATTCTTTGAGGTCTTTGTGCTCTTTGTGGTTGATCGCGTGGTAAATTACGTTTCCCGCACGTACACCTGCCAGGCGCCTTCTTTTTTGTTGTTTCGGGTGAGCCAGGTGTCGAGGCGGGCGGGGCCGGTTTTGAGGGTGAGGTTTTTGAAAACCACCTGATCGGCGCCTTTTTCGGCGGGTAGCTCCTGTTTTGCTCCGGCGAGTTCGAAGCCGACGGTGGTTGGTTTGTCGAGGGGGTCGAAGGTCACGGTGACGTCGTAGGGGCCAGGATCGGTGATGTTGAGCAGCCAGAATCCGCACACTTCTCCGCGCCAGCCTTCGACGCCGCGCCAGTCCTGGCGGGTTAGCACGACGGGGTTTTCGTGTGGCGTGCCGACGTAAATGCGGGGCGGGTCGTAGCCGCGGGTGGCGCTGACGTCGGCGAACCAATTCTCGTAGGCCTTGCGCATATTAGCGACGATTTCGGGTTTTTCCTCGGCGAGATCGTTTTTCTCCTGGGGGTCTTCGATGAGGTCGTACAGCTCCTCGCCGTTAACGAGCTTGTACCGTTGCGACACGACGGCGCAGGCGCGGAACGGCTCGGGCACGTCGCCCCGGTGCCACTGGGTGAAATAGTAGCGGCCGGGCCATTGGGGGTCGTCCTGTAGGAGCAAAGGCCGGAGGCTTCGACCGTCGAGGTTGCCGGGGACGCCCACGCCGGCGACTTCGAGCAGGGTGGGCAGGATGTCGATGTGCGCGGCCATGGTGTCAACGCGCTTACCGGCTTCGAGCGCGGCCGGCCAGCGCCAGAAGCTGGGTACGCGGATGCCGCCTTCGTAGACGGTGCCTTTCGCGCCGCGCATGCCGGCGTTATACCGCCGGGACATGTGGCCGCCCATTTGCGGGCCGTTGTCGGTGATGAATACGATCAGGGTGTTTTCGGCGATGCCGAGTTCGTCGAGCTTATCGAGGATGCGGCCCACATTCCAGTCGAAGTTGGCCACCATTCCGTATACGCGCGCCAAGTTCTCTTCGAGCCCCGCTTTTCTGAACGGATCGGCCCACTTGTCGTCGATTTCGAGCGGCGTGTGCGGCGCGTTGGTGGGAAGGTAACAGAAGAACGGCTTGTCCGATTTTTCAGCCATGAAATCGATGGCGGCGTCGGTGAACACGTCGGTGCAATATCCGTCGGACTTCCAGTCCTTGCCGTTTCGGCTGAGGGTGGGGCTGAAATAGGTGTTGCCGGGCCAGTCGGACGGTTGCACCAGGCCGCCGCCGCGGTGGACGAGCGACTCCTGAAAACCTTTGTCGCAGGCGCGCATCGGGTAATTGTCGCCGAGGTGCCATTTCCCGAAGATGCCGGTGCGGTATCCGGCCGCGCCAAGCAGTTCGGCGGCGGTGACTTCTTCGGGGTCCATCATGGCGCGGCCGACGTAGGTGTCGATGGCCCGGGTGCGGTAGTTGTAGCGGCCCGTCATCAGGGCCGCGCGGGTGGGAGCGCAAACGGGGCAGACATAGAACCGCTCGAACCGCACCCCCTCGCCGCGGAGCCGGTCGAGGTTGGGCGTTTTGAGGTGCGGGTTGCCGTGGGCCGACACGTCGCCGTAGCCCTGATCGTCCGTCATGATGAGCAGGATGTTGGGCCGCCGTGTCGCCTCTGCGGCGCGCGCGGCGCGGCCCGGAACAGTGTAAGTGGCGCAACCCGCGGCGGCAAAGGCGCCCGCCGCCGCCAGGAATTGTCTGCGGCTTTGTTTGTTCATGCTCATGATCGGCCTCCCGTTTCTTTCATGCCGCCACGATAACTTTTCGGCAAGACAAGCGCAAGTGTCGACGTTGTCGATGTGTTGTGGTTGGCTTGCAACGGTCTGTTTTGAAGTATAAGATCGGAGAATTGTTCAGTGGGAAAGAGAGGATTTCGAGTTTATGCATACGGCCGACCGTCTTAATAAGATACCGCCTTACCTGTTCATGACGTTGCGCAACAAGATTAATGACGCCCGCAGCCGCGGCGTGGACGTGATCAGCCTCGCCATCGGCGATCCCGTCGATCCGACCCCGGACAATGTCATTGACGCTTTGGCCGAAGCCGCGCGCGACCCGGAAAACCACCGGTATCCGACCGATGAGGAATGGGGCATGATGGCGTTCCGCGAGGCGGTCGCGCGGTGGTACCAGCGGCGCCACGGCGTGGAGCTGGATGCGGGCAAGGAAGTTGTGGCGCTGATTGGGTCGAAAGAGGGCTGCCACCACTTCGCGCTGGGCGTCGTCAACCCGGGCGATCAGGTGCTGGTGACCGATCCCGGGTATCCGGGGTATAAGCCGAGCATCTGGTTCGTTGGCGCAGAACCCGTGCCGGTGGCGATGCGGGCCGAGAACGGGTTTTTACCCAACCTGGCCGATATTCCCTCGGAAACGGCCAAAAAGGCCACGGCTTTTTATCTCAACTATCCGAATAACCCGACGGGCGCGGTGGCGACGCCGGAGTTTCTGGCCGAACTGGTGGAATTTGCCAAAAGCCACCATATCGCAGTCTGTTACGACAACCCGTACAGCGAGATCGTCTTCGGCGTCGAACCGCTGAGCTTTTTGAGCGTGCCGGGGGCGCGGGACGTGGGCGTCGAGCTGAATTCGCTGAGCAAGCCGTACAACATGACCGGGTGGCGGATCGGGATGGCGTGCGGCAACCGCGACATCGTGGGCGCAATCGCAAAGGTTAAATCGAACACGGACTCGGGCATTTTCAACGCGATACAGTACGCCGGCATCGAAGCGCTGGATAAGTGCGACGGGTTCATCGACAAAATGAAGGGGATTTACGCCAACCGGCGGGAGCGGGTGTTGTCGGAGTTGCGGGAGCTGGGTTGGCAATCCGAGCCGCCATGCGGTACCTTTTATCTATGGATTCCGGTTCCCCGGCCTTATACGTCCGCCGACTTTTGCGACTTGCTGCTTGAGAAGTGCGCCGTGGTGGCGGCGCCGGGCGCGGCGTACGGCGAAAACGGCGAGGGCTACATCCGGTTTTCGCTGACCGTGGCCGAACAGCGCCTCGACGAGGCGTTGCGCCGGATGCGGGAAAATCTTCCGAAGTTCGAGTTCTAACAAGCGCCCGACGATACCGTTGTGGGCGTGTTGCATGAGGTGAGTGATGAGTGCGTTTGGCATAGATATCGACGCGCGCTGTGTCCGCGTGTTTAATAACAGTAAAGAAGTCGGGCGGGATGAAGCGCTGGATACGCTCGTGGACGCGGTGGCTTCCACGGGGGCCATAAACGACGTAGAGAGCCTGCGGACGGCCATCCGGGAGCGCGAGGAGTCGATGAGCACGGGTATCGGCGGCGGCGTGGCGATCCCGCACGTCCGCATCGGCGCGGTAAACCGGCCCGTAATCGGCGTGGGCATAAGCAAGACGGGCGTGGATTTCAGCGCCGCGGACAACAAACCGGTGCATGTGATCGTGCTGTTCGCCATGCCGCCGGACTCAAACAAGCTGTACCTGGGACTGCTGGCACAGGTGATGGTGGCGTTGAAAGCGCCGAATTTTCTCGACCGCCTGATTGCTTCGAAGAAACCGGAAGACGTGGTAGCCATATTAAATGAATCGGGGGGTTGATTGGGCGGTTGTCGGCCGCCTCAAGAGAGGAGTGTGCCGGGTATGAGCAGAGTTCCTTACGCGCTGCAGTTGTACACGGTTCGCAACCACCTGGAAAGGAACCCCGCCAGCACGTTGCGCAAAGTTCGCGGCGCCGGCTACCAGTATGTCGAGCTGGCCGGCACGGCAGGGCTCGAGCCCGTGCTGTTTAAAAAGCTGATCCAGGACGCCGGGTTGAAAATTATCAGCGTCCACCTGCCTTATGAAAAGGTTGTCGAAGATACGAAGCGGGCCCTCGAGTATGCCCGGTTGTTCGGGGTGAATTACCTGGTTGTGCCCATCATCGAAAGCGAGTTGACGGCGGACCGCGAGGGGTGGATCGAATGCGGCCGTGCCCTGGGGCGCGCGGGCGCGGATCTGCGCAAGTCGGGCGTCCGGTTGCTTTATCACAACCACGCGCACGAGTTTACGCTGCTCGGTGACGATTACCCGATTGACCTGTTGGCGGCAGAGGCGGCGCCGGAAGATTTGGGCCTTGAACTGGATACGTACTGGATCAAGTACGCCGGCCTCGAGCCGGTGGCGATGCTGGAGAAGTACGCGGGCCGGTGTCCGTTGCTGCATATAAAAGACATGGCGGCGCGGTCGCGGGCGTTTGCCGAGATCGGCCGCGGCGTGCTGAAGTGGCCGGAGATCTTCGAAAAAGGCGCCGCGACCGGCGTCGAGTGGTATATCGTCGAACAAGACACGTCCGCGGGCGATTCAATCGATAGCGCCCGGGTCAGCGCGTTGTATCTGGGAGAAAATTAGGGCATGCGGAAATGGGCCATACTGGTTTTGCCGGCGCTTGCCGGGTTTCTGCTGCCGGGGTGCAACCGGGCGGAACTGTTCGGCGGAACCGAAGTCCGCGGGACGGTGACGGACATCCAGGGCGAGCCGATACCCGGCGTCGTGGCGTCGGTATCCGAGCCGTTTAAACAGTGCCTGACCACGGGACTCGGGCAGTACCAGCTTACGGTGGAGCCGGGCCGCATCGAACTGCACTTTATGAAGACCGGATACACCTCGGGCACGCTGGTGATCCCCGAAGCAGAGCCGGGGAGGGTGGTGGCGCGGCCCGTATCGCTTTGGCGGCTGCCGCAGACTACGGGCGTGTTTCTGTTTGAAGACTACCAGTACCGCCGCACCGCGCCGTTGAAACCGAAGGCGTATGTCGGCGATGACGGCCACGTGGTGTACGGCGTTGGCAGGCTCACCGGCGTGGTCGAGACGCAGGCGCTCCGGCCGCTGCTGCTGTGTCACAAGATGCCTTGGTACGATGCCAAACTCTGCCGGTTGCGAACGACAACGGCCGCGGCGCCGGAAACCCCCGCACTCAAAGAGGACGTGTGGGTTTCGGAACAGGCGTTGCCGCTGGCGATGGCGCCACTGGACGAGCCGGACCGGCTGCTGTGGGAAGTGCGCCTGATGGAACAGTTGGAGCCCGGCATCTACGCAATACACTGGGGCGCCCTGGAAGGGTACACCAGCACGGATTCGCGCATCTTTGCGTTTGCCGTGGCGCAGAAATCGGGCGAATCGTCGCTTCCGCCGGGCGCCGGGGAAGAACTGCCCGCGGGCCCGGAAGAAGATGCGGAGGCCGAAGAGCCGAAAACAAACGAGCACGAAGTTGACGACGAGGCGCCGGACGACGGTTCGGACGCGGAAGAAGATTAGTCAGGAGATTCAATGAAAACACAGTTTATCGCCAAGCTGCAGGACGGCGATGTTGTAAACGACTATTTTGTGGCGAGCCGCAAGGATCTGCGCGACATGACCAACGGCGGCAAGTTCCTGGGCATGGTGTTCAAAGACAAGACCGGCGAGATTGGCGGGGTCATGTGGAACAACGCGGTGGCGGTGTCCCGGAAGTTCGAGGTGGGCGACGTGGTGAACGTGCGGGGTACGGTGACAACCTACCAGGAGCGGCTGCAGGTGCGGGTGGACCAGGTGCTGCCCCTTTGCGAGAACGAATATTGCTACGAGGATCTCGTGGACGTACCCACGGACACCGAGGAGAAGGTTCGGCAACTGCGTGTCATCGTCGAAACCGTGGAGAACGAGTGGCTGAAAAAGCTCAACGCACTTTTCCTCGACGATCCGGTGTTCATGGCGGCGTTCGTGCGGGCGTCGGCCGGCAAAAAATGGCATCACGCCCAGCCGGGCGGGCTTTTGCGGCATTGTTATGAAATGGCGCGGGTGGCGGTTGTGATGGCGGAACTTTTTGAAGATTTGGACCGTGACGTGCTGCTGACGGGCGTGTTTCTTCACGATATCGGTAAGCTCGAAGAGATGACGCACGACCTGTTTGTCGATTACACCACTGCCGGCAAGTTGCTGGGCCACCTGGAAATCGGGGCGGACATGGTGCGCCAGAGAATCGCTCAGATAGACGGGTTTCCCGAAAGCCTGCGCCTGCAGGTGATTCACTGCATCCTGTCGCACCACGGCGAGCTGACCAACGGCTCCCCGGTTATGCCTAAAACGCTCGAGGCCGTGATCCTCTACCACATCGACAACCTCGATGCGCAGGCCGACGCGGTCGCACGCGTGATGCGCGAAACCCAGGAAAAACGCGTGGAATGGTCGGAGTTTCTGCCCTTGATCGACCGGCAAATCTGGGCGCGCAACCGGGAAGTATAACGGCATCAAGAGTTTGGCGAGTGGCGCGTGACGGCCACCGGGCGGCGGACCTTTTGACTCGGGGGGATTGCTGAGACATAATAGCCTTATTCTCAGGATCAGGGTCTTTTTGGCGTGAATATTTCTTCGCGATGTGAATACGGTTGCCTTGCAGTTGTCGAGCTGGCGGGTCATGAGCCGGCTACGGAGCCGATGACGGCGGAGGCGATAGCGGGGCGGCGGCGGATTCCCGAGAAGTTCCTGGTTCATATTCTATTGCAGTTGAAGCGCGCGGGCATTGTACGGAGCGTTCGGGGAGCGAAAGGGGGGTACGTGCTGAACCGGGCGCCGGAAGAGATCACGCTGCTGGATGTGGTGCGCGCGATAGACGGTCCGGTTCTGGAACCGTTGCCGGTGCGGGACGTGGGCGGCGAGGACATCGAAGTGGTTTGGCGGGACGTTGCGGGCGAGATTGAGTCGGTGCTGAAACGCGTGACGATACGGGGCATTCTCGACCGTGCGCGGCGGGCATCCATGTTTTACATCTAGTTCGGCGAAATCAGGAGGAAACGGATTAATGAACGGCAGTATCAGGCATCGGGGAGAACCGCAGGCGAATCGGATCCGGAGCCGGCTGGACCAGTTTGTGGGCCGCGGCCAGCGGACGTACACGCCGAGCCAGCTTACCGTGCTGACGGCGAAAGGCTGCAATATCTGGACGGTCGACGGCCGGAAACTGATCGATTTCACGTCGGGCGTGCTGGTAATCAACCTGGGGCATCAACACCCGTTGTTCGAGAAGCAGTACCGGGCGTATTCTTCCGGCCTGCCGCGCAACGCGTACAACATGGTGGCGCCGGTGGAAGTCGAGGCGGCGCGCCGGCTTATCGCGAGCATGAAATCGAAGAAAGCGGAGAAGATCTTGTGGGCGGCGTCGGGGTCGGAAGGCATTCAAAAGGCGATGTGGGCAGCGCTGCACGCCGACCCGGACCGGCACATCATGCTGGCGACGCGAGGCGGGTTCCACGGCAAAAAGGGGCTTGCCGGCGACGTGACGGGCGAGAAAAGCCCGAACCGGAACGTCCGGTTCATCTCGTTCCCGATGCACGAGTCCAAGCCGCCGGAGTTTTACCAGAACGAGCTCGATGAGCTGGCGCGGAAGCACAAAGGCAAGATTGCGCTGCTCGTTACCGAGCCGTACCTGGGGGCGAAAGGCTCGTTTCACCCGCCGGCGTGGTACCACCAGCTCTTGCAGAAGTGGTGCAACAAAAACGGCGTCGCGTTTATCTTCGACGAGGTCCAGTCGTGCCACGGCCGGACGGGCAACATGTACGCGTTCCAGACTTACGGCGTCGAGCCCGACTTGGTGGTGCTGGGGAAAGGGCTGGGGAACGGCGAGCCCGTGGCCGCGGTGGTGGGCCGGGCCGACCTGATCGATTCCCTGAACTACGGGGAGGCTTCAGACACCTACAGCGGCAACCCGCGGGCATGCGCGGCCATATGCGCCACGTTTGACACGTTTAAAGCCGAAAAAGTGGTGAACAACTGCCGGAAGATGGCACCGGTGCTGCGGCGGGGTTTGGAACGGCTGCAAGCCCGGTTTCCGTTTGTGAAGGACATCCGCGGCGAAGGATTGGTGTACGGGGCGGAAATCAGCGACGACGAAACGGCCAACCGGTGCGTGCTCGAGGCGTACTACGGCGCGGGCGGCACCGGCGTGCACCTCATGGGCCCGCTGGCGGGAAAAGTATTGCGTGTGAGCCCGCCGCTGGTGGTTACGGAGGGCGAAATCAACCGGGCCATCGGAATACTGGAGAAGGCGTGGCAACGGATCTGAGCGATTGCGGTTGAAGTGGAGGTAAAGCGCATGGACAGAAAGAAGACCGTTCTGGCCGTTGTGGCGCACGCGGACGACCTGGAATTCGAGGCGGCGGGGACGGTGGTCCGGTTCGTTCGGGAAAAGAATTACGACGTTTACCAATTCATTCTGACGGACAATTCGCGGGGGTCCTTTTCGCTGTCGAGGGACGAATTGCGCGAAACCAGCGCCCGTGAGGCGCGCGAAGCGGGCGACGTAATTGGGCTGAAAGAGGTTCGGTTCGGCGGCTACGCCGACGGCGAGCTCGATTGCGTGGACAAGCTCGAGTTGCGGGGGCGCATAATCGAGGTGATTCGGGAGGTGCGGGCGGACATCGTGATGAGCTGGGACCCCTTCGCGCCGTACGAGGAGCACCCCGACCACCGGGCCGCGGGAATGGCCGCGCTGGAAGCGGCGTCGTTTGCGGGTATGCCGCTGTTTTTCCCCGAGCACAAGAGCCCGCCGCATGTGGTCACGGAAGCGTACTGGTTCGCCAAAAATCCGCGGAATGCCGAGATGTTTGTCGATATCTCATCGACCATTGATGTGAAAATCGCGGCGTTGCTTAAGCACCGTTGCCAGATGGAGCTTACCATTGAGGGCGCCAAACGGGAGGCCGAAGCGATCGGGGCGGACCTGCCGATGCTCAAGGAGTTGGACGAGTCCGGGTATGACGGCGTGATCGACGTCGCCATCCGCAGCGTGTGCGCGTCAACGGGGGCAAAGGCCGGGATGGAATTCGCCGAGCGGTTCCGCTATGAGAAGCTGGGCGTGCTGGACAGGGTTCTGGGAATGAACCTGATTACGCCGGATTTTTAAAGCGGTTTCTACCGGCTGAACTGCTGCGCCTGAAAGCTTATGGTTCTTTCCTTCCTGTTTTCCGGCTAATTCCAATCTGCCCCGAAGGTGTAGGTTCCCGAGGGGGTTTCGAACTCGGTGCAGTTTTCCAGCTTTCTTACGAGACGGGGCTGTTCTTGTTTGGCCTTGGCTTCCTGGCCGGGCACTCGGACGAGCGCGGTGGTATTTGCGGGGATCTCTACTTTGAGCTCGAATTTACCGCCGTTGATCCGCCAACTGGTTTTTACGGGGCCGCGGACGGTTTCGCAGGTTGTTTCCGCCCACGTAACGGTTTCGACGGGGCGGGGGTCGATGATAACGCGGCGGAAGCCGGCCGCTTGGGGATCGGGTTTGATGCCGCCGATGACGCGGGGGAACCATTCGCCTGCGGCAAGCAGCGTGCTGTGGATTTGGGAGCGCTCGCCTTCCCAGCGCTCCCAGAACGTGGTGGCGCCCTGTTCGAGCATGTATCCCCAGCCGGGATAGGTGGTCTTGTTCATGATGAGGGCGGCGAGGCCATCGCGGCCGGTTTGATTGAGCAGGCGCAGGAGGAACATCGAGCCGTGCATGCCGGTGCCAATGTGGCCGCCGCTCTTTTCGACAATTTCAGTTTCGAGCGAATCCATAACTTCGCCGCGCAGCGTTTCGGGCGTGACGCCGGACAACAGGGCAAAGGCCAAGTTGGATTGGCCGCCGTCGGCGTAGGAGTTGCCGGCGGGGTTGAAGAACTCGGCATGGGTGGCGCGCCGGATTTTTTCGGCTTTCTTTGCGTAAACTTCGGCGTCCTGCTTTTCGCCGAGTGTTGTGGCGACTTTGCTCATGTGTTCGCAGATGTGGGCGTAGAAGCAGTTGTTGAAAAACGTGCGGGAGATTTCGCTGCACCACGGGCCGACGCCCTGATCGTGGTCGGGCGTAACCCAGTCGCCGATGAAACCATAGTCTTCGTGGCCGTATGGGCGGAGGAGCCCGTCGGGGGCTTTTGAATCGAGAAACGCGACATAGCGTTTCATCATGGGGTAGTTGACGCGCAGTATGCGGGCGTCGCCGTAATGGAGGTACATGTCCCACGGCAGCATGACGGAGATGGCTCCCCAGGTGGGGCCGCCCCCGGCGCCGTGGGGCGAGGGGGCGATGTTCGGCAAGTGCCCCGTTTCGGGATCCTGGACGTCGCGGAAATTGCCGAGCCACTTGGTGTACATGGCGCCGAGGTCGAACGTGTAGAGGGCCGACTTCGAGGTGATTTGGCCGTCGCCGCCGTAGCCAAGCCGTTCGCGATGGGGGCAATCGACCGAGACGCCGCCGGAGGTTACGCAACGGAACGTGTAGAAGGTCATGTCGTAGATGTCGTTGAAGAGGTCGTTGGAGCATTCGAACTCGCCGCGGCGCTCGAGCGGGGTCTGAACGAAAAGGGCGCGGGCGTCGGTGCGTTTAGGTGGCCGGGCAAGACCGGCGACTTCGACGTAGCGGAACGCGTGATAGTTAAACCGGTTTTCGAACGTTTCGACGCCGCCGGTGGCGGGGATGTACTCGGCCTGCTGGTCCCACCAGACGGGTTTGCCGGATTTTTCGTAGCGTTCGATGAGGCGCATCCGGACGGGCTTGCCGGGTTCGCCGCGTAACTGCAGGCGGAGCATGGCGACGACGTTTCGGCCCATGTCGAAGCGGTATTTGCCTGGGCCGGTTTTTTCGACGCTTACCGGGGTTACTTCTTCGGTGATCTGGTTCGAAGGCAGCATGGCCGCGCAGAGTTCTTCGGTGGGCGGGTTTACGATTACGGCTTTTTCGGGCCATTCGGCGGCAAACGCGGCGGTGTCCCAGCCGGGGCATTGGGCGCGGGCGTCGTAGCGCTCGCCGTCGAGGTTGCTTGCGTTGACCCGGCCGATGGCGGTAACCGGGCCGAAACCGGCGCTCCAGGTTTCGTCGGAGGCGATGGCGACGGTTTGGCCGCCGGCCAACTCGATTTCCAGCTGCACCCGGGCAATGGGGCCGGGATGGACGACGCCGGGGAATTCCGGGCAGTACCACCCGCGGCCAAGGGCGACGCCGATACAATTTAGGCCTTTCCTGAGGGCGCCGGTGACGTCGTGGGTGGTGTAGTAGGCGCGTTTGTTGTAGTCGGAGACGTTGGGTCCGCAGACGGCGCCGCCGATTTTGGCGCCGTTAATGTGGAGGTCGCCATAACCCTGGATGGCCACATAGGCGATTGCCCGGACGGGTTCGGCGGCGAGTTCGAACGGCTTGCGGAACAACGGCGCGGGCGGCTCGTTTTTCATGTCGGCCGGGTAGGGGTATCCGATCCAATCGGCCGTCCAGTCGTTCTCCTGGAGTAGGCCCATAGTCCACATCGCGGGCTTGCTCCAGTCCGTTTGGCGGCCCGCCTCATCCCACGCCCGTACTTTCCAATAGCAAGCGGCGCGGGAAGAGAGGGGGGCGCCCGCATATAGGATAAGGACGGTTTTGTCGGAAGCCACCTTGCCGGAATCCCACAGATCGCCATGATCGTCTTTCAACAAGTCGGGCGAAGATGCAACGAGGATCTGGTATGCGGTCTGGCGGGCGACGCGGCGGTCCGAGGAGACGATCCAGCTCAGGCGCGGTTCGGGAACGTCGATCCCGAGCGGGTCTTGCAGGTATTCGCACCGCAACCGTTCGACCGTCATGGATGAGGCGGCTTGAGCGGCAGGTGGACTGAAAAGGGCGGCAAAAACCAGGGTGGCAAGGCAAAGACGCATTGTGTGAGAGTCCTTTTGGTTTCAGGTTGGGTTGATTTTACTGGATCTGCAACTGGGTCACAAACAATAGCCGAAACAGTAGACGGTTAAGCGCTTGTCAAGAATTCCCGCTGCCAATGCCTCGTCGTGCGGGCGCGAGACGCCCACCAAGCGCATATTTTCAGGGTATACCTTCAGGTTTGACTCGCCCGCGCTTACCTGATAACATAGCGCTTCAAATGGGAAAGGTGTATACGCCATGCCCAAAGCAAGTCCTTCTCAGGAGCGGAGAAGGGCTTTTTGCTATACGGGAAGGACGCCATGTCCGATCAACCTGAACCAGCAAAAACGATCGTGATGCCTGCCGAGGCGATGGCCGAAACCATCCGCCGCCTCGCGCAGGAGATCGTTGCGGGAAATCCCGAGGTGGAGCAGGTTGTGCTGCTTGGCATCCTGCGGCGCGGGCGGCCTTTGGCCGACCGTCTTTCGGCGCTGATTAAGGAGATGGTGGGCGTCGAGCCGCCGGTGGGCTCTTTGGCGACGACACTGTACCGCGACGATCTTCGCGTGGGTATGGGGCACGCCAAGATTGGACTGGCGGGGACGTACTTCGAGTTTTCACTCGACGACAAGACGGTGGTGCTGGTTGACGACGTGCTCGCGGCGGGCAGGACAATCCGCGCGGCGATGGACGAAGTGATGGATTACGGGCGGCCGGCGCGGATTCAGTTGGCCTGCCTGGTGGATCGCGGGGGGCGGGAGTTGCCGATTCAGCCGGATTACCTGGGATACACGGTTGCGGCGGGGCCGGAGGAGTATGTTTCGGTGAAGCTGGAGGAGCTGGACGGGGAAGACGTCGTATTGCTCGGGCCGCATCCGCGTTACCATTTCGATACGGGGGAGGAATCGCCATGATGACGGCCGGGCTTACCTCGTGGAACCGGAAGGACCTAATCGGGATTGAAGAGCTTTCCCGCGAGGAAATCGAGCTTATCCTGGCGACGGCGCCGCAGTTTGTGGCGGTTTCGGCGCGGGAGAGCGGCATTAAGAAAGTGCCGCTGCTGCAGGGGCGGCTGGTGGTGAACTGGTTTTACGAGCCGAGCACGCGGACGCGGACTTCATTCGAGCTCGCCGCAAAACGGCTGAGCGCGGACACGCTGAGCATTGCGGCGTCGGCTTCGAGCCTGGTCAAGGGCGAGAGCCTGCACGACACCCTGGCGAACATCGAGGCAATGCACAGCGACATCATCGTGCTGCGGCACAGCTACGCGGGCGCGCCGCACATGCTCGCGAAACGGCACGCCTCGCACATTATCAACGCGGGCGACGGCCGTCACGAACACCCAACCCAGGCGCTGCTGGATGCGTTCACCATGCTCGACCATGTGCGTAAGCTGCGGGGCGACTGGCGGGCGACGCTGGACGGCCTGCGTATCGCCCTGATAGGCGACATCGCGCACAGCCGGGTGGCCCGGAGCAACATCTGGTGTTTGACAAAGCTTGGCGCCCGCGTGGTGCTTTGCGCGCCGCGCACGCTGATGCCCCCGGAAATAAGCCGGATCGGCGTGGACGTCACCTACGACCTGCGCGAGGCCATCCACGATGCCGACGTGATTTACGCGCTGCGGATCCAGCTTGAACGGCAGCAGAGCTGTCTTTTCCCGAGCCTGCGCGAGTATATCCGGCTGTTCCGGGTCGACAGCGAAAGCCTGAAGGTGGCGCCGCAGCACGCGCTCATCATGCACCCCGGGCCGATCAACCGCGACGTGGAACTGGCCGCGGACGTGGCGGACAGCCCGCGTAGCGTGGTGTTGCAGCAGGTGACGAACGGCGTGGCGGTGCGGATGGCGGTGATGCACCTGCTGGCGAACCAGGCCGGGCGAAAACCGGCGCCGGCCGTGTCCGAGGAGCGGATGATATGACGCTGGGAATAGTCAACGGCCACGTGATCGACCCGGCTTCGGGAGTTTCCGCGAAGCGAGATATACTGATCAAAAACAGCACCATCGCGCGCATCGGCGAAAACCTGCGGGGCAACGACAACGTCGACGCGTCGGGTTGCATTGTCGCGCCGGGGCTGGTGGACCTTCACGTGCATTTCCGCGAGCCGGGGTTCGAGTCAAAAGAGACAATAGCGACGGGCAGTTGCGCGGCGGCGCACGGCGGGTTCACGTCGGTAGTGACGATGCCGAATACGAATCCGGCGATCGACGACGCGGGGACGCTCGAGCTGGTGATCCGGCGGGCCAAGGAATCGGCCTGCGTACGGGTTTGGCCCTCCGCATGTGCCACGAAAGAGCGGGCCGGCAAGGAAATGACGGAGATGGCCGAGCTGAAGGCAACGGGTGCGGTGGCGGTGACGGACGACGGGTCGGACATCCCGAGCAGCTGGGTGATGCGCCGCGTGTTGGAGTACGCGGACATGTGCGGGCTGACGTTCCTGGCCCATTGCGAGGATGGCTCGCTCGTCAGCGACGGCGTGATGAACGAAGGGTTCAACTCGACCTGCCTGGGCATGCCGGGCATGCCGCGGGCCATGGAAGAGATCATGGTCGAGCGGAACATCCGGCTTGCGGCGATGGCGGGCGCAAAGATACACATCCAGCACGTCACGACGGCCGGCAGCGTGGAAATCATTCGGCGGGCGAAGGAGAACGGCGTGCGCGTCACGTGCGAGACGTGCCCGCACTATTTTACGCTTACCGACGACGCGGTGCGGTCGTTCGATACGAACGCGAAGATGAACCCGCCGTTGCGCGAGCGGGCCGATATCGACGCCATAAAGGAAGGCCTGGCCGACGGCACGATCGACTGCATCGCCACCGACCACGCCCCCCATGCCAGCACGGAAAAAGACGTCGAGTTTCAGCTTGCGCCGTTCGGGGTGGTCGGGCTGGAAACGGCGCTGGCGCTGGTGATCAGCGAGCTGGTCGAGCCGGGCGTAATCACGCTGGAACGGGCGGTCGAGCTGCTGACATCGAAACCGGCGGCCATCCTCGACCTGCCCGTTGGCAAGCTGGTTGAAGGCGGGCCGGCCGACATCGTCGTGTTTGATCCGTCGGCCGAATGGGAAGTCATTCCGGAGAAGTTTGCCTCGAAAAGCCGGAACACGCCGTTTGCAGGCCGGAAAGTCCGCGGGGCGGTCGGATTTACATTTTGCAACGGAAAAATGGTATACAAAAACGAGGCCTTTTCCTGAAAAAGGGCCCGGGATGCCGCAGAACCTCCTAAACCCACTATTCGGCACCCAAAAACTGCGCAAAGACGTGTCCTGGTGGGGTCGCGCTCCCGCGCGACCGGGCGGTGGCTGCGGCGGAAGACCTCGGAGTTCAAGGAGAACTTGTGAAAGCGATTCTGGCACTCGAAGACGGCAGCGTGTTCCGCGGCAATGCCGTGGGCGCGGAAGGCGAAACGTTCGGCGAGCTGGTGTTCAACACCAGCATGTCGGGCTACCAGGAGATCCTGACCGACCCGTCGTACGCCGGGCAGATCGTCACGATGACCTACCCGCTGATCGGCAACTACGGCGTGAACGAAGAGGACGTCGAGTCGCGCCGGCCGTTTGTCGAGGGGTTCGTGATGCGGGAGTGCTGCCTGGAGCCGAGCAACTGGCGCGCCACGAAATCGCTGCCCGAGTACCTGCGCGAAAACAACATCGTCGCCATCGACGGCGTCGACACCCGCTCCATTACGCGCATCCTGCGGACGAAAGGCGCGCAGCGTTCCGTAATCAGCACCGTTGACCTCGATGCGGACAGCCTCGTGAAGAAAGCGCTGGCCAGCCCGTACATGGCCGGCAGCGATTATGTCAAGGCCGTCAGCGTGGACGAGCCGTACCTCTGGAACGAGGAAGGGCGGTTTCACGTGGTGGCGATGGACTACGGGATCAAGTACAACATTTTGCGGCTGCTGGCGTCACACGGCTGCCGGGTGACGGTGATGCCGGCGACGGCGTCGCTCGACGACGTGCTCGCGAGAAAACCCGACGGCGTGTTCTTGTCCAACGGCCCCGGCGACCCGGCCGCACTGCCGTATCTTTACCCGACGATCCAGGGCCTGTTCGGCAAGCTGCCCGTGTTCGGCATTTGCCTGGGCCACCAGCTGCTGGGGCACGCGTACGGCGGCGGCACGTTCAAGCTGAAATTCGGCCACCGCGGCGGAAATCAGCCCGTGATGAACCACGACACGGGCCGCGTCGAGATCAGCGCGCAAAACCACGGGTTCGCCGTTGATGCCGATTCACTCGACCCGGACAAGGTGCGCGTCACCCACGTTAACCTCAACGACAACACCGTAGAAGGCATGGAGCACCGCCAATTCCCCGCGTTCAGCGTTCAGTACCACCCCGAAGCCTCGCCCGGCCCGCATGACAGCCGGTACCTGTTCCAAAAGTTTGTGCGTATGATGGAAGAAACCGCCGCGAAAAAATAGTCCAAGGACGAGCCACTTCAGTAGGCCGACTTCGGCGAAATCGGCCTCAACGCCTGAAGCTGACACTACAGGCCTGACCTCAACGACCAAGAGAACCTTCAAACCCACTGTGCGCGGTGTACGCAGGTTAAGGATGTTATAGAAGCCACGCGCGGAGGGGCCGACTTCGGCGAAGTCGGCCTACCTGCGTCGCTTGAATCTTCTGGACTTCTTCCGTAACCACAACCGCGTTGGTTTGGGCAACGGCTCCGCAACAGGCAGTTGCACCCGCCGGTTGTAGTGAAACCGGGGCGAGGATCCGGCGGTCATATAGTGGCCGTATTGTTCTTGAAGCGGGTGGTGTTGTTGGGCGATACTGTGCGCTTGCAGTTATTCTAAGGGCATGCTCGATGGAAGTTGCGGAAATGAAGCGCCGCGGATGCGGGATTCGGCTGCGGGTCTTGCCGGCGCTGATGGCAGTGGTCTGCGTTTCTTGCGCGCGATTCGCGCCGCAGGAGCGCCCGGCTGGTTTTTTGCCCGTCCCCGCCGAATTCACGCTATACGAGACGGCGCCGCCGGCGCCTGACCAGTGGTGGACGTGCCTCGAGTCGGAGGAGTTGGACGCGCTGGTTGGCGAGGCGCTGGCCGAGAACCTCTCGTTGCGCCAGATCGACGCGCGGTTGCGCCAGGCGGAATCGATAGCGCGCCAGGCGGGCGCGGCCCGGTATCCCGACCTTGGTTTTTCGGGCGACGTGTCAACGTCGCGGCGCCGGACCGACACCGGGCAGTCGTTCAGCCAAATCGACGAGGCGGCGGGCCGCATCGGCGCGCTTGGTGGCGTGCTTGCTCCGAGTACGGGCACGGGCCTGACGGACGTGCTGCGCTCGACGCAAAGCCGGTTGCAGTCGGTGCAGGGTTTGCTCGCGCCGAGCCCATCTTCGGTAAGGCGCGAGACGGTTCGGTCGTACCGGTTTGGTTTGGCGAGCAGCTACGAGGTTGATTTTTGGGGCCGGGTGCGGGCGCGCCACGAGGCCGCGTTGCTTGATTTGGAGACGGCGCAGGAGGACCTTTACGCGGCCATGCTGAGCCTTTCGGGCATCGTGGCGCGGCAATGGCTCGATCTGGTTGGGTTCCGGCGCGAACTGGACGTGGTGCGGCAGCAACTGGAGTTGAACAAGACGCGGCTGGGCCTGATGGAGCTGCGATTTCAGAACGGAATGGCCACGGCGCTGGACGTGTTCCAGCAGCGTCAAATCGTGGCGCAGACCGAGTCGTTGATCCCGCCGCTCGAGGCGGGCCTCGGCGTGGCGCAACACGAGCTTGCCCTACTGCTGGGCCGCCCGCCGCGTGAGAATTTGGGCCTGAAAGCCGACGCCTTCCCCGAACCGGGCATCGTGCCCGAACCGGGCCTGCCCGCCGATCTTCTTGCCCGCCGGCCGGATGTGCGGGCGGCCGGATTGCAGTTGCAGGCGGCGGACTGGCGGTTGGCGGCGGCGCGGGCGGACCGGTTGCCGTCGTTGCGGCTGACCGGTTCGGCCAGCTATGGCGCGGCGGACTGGGACCTCGTTTTCGACAATTGGATAGCGACACTCGCCGGCAGCCTCGCGGGACCCATATTCGAAGGCGGCCGGCTCAAGGCCGAGGTAGACAGGACGCGGGCGGTGGTGGACCAGCGGCTGGCGGCGTACCGGGAGCTGGTGTTGGACAGCGTGCGGGAGGTGGAGAACGCGCTCCTGCTGGAAACGAAGCAGGCGGAGTACGTCGAAGCCCTCAAGCGCGAGAAAGACGCGGCGGAGGCCGCGCACAACCAGGCGCTGGAACGCTATTGGATGGGCGTGAGCGATTATCTGCCGGTGTTGTCGGCGTTGACGCAGCTTCAGTCGCTCGAGCGGCGGCTTGTGCAGGCCGAACTGGCGCGTTTGGAGTACCGGGTGCAGCTTTGCATCGCGCTTGGCGGCACATGGATGGCCGAGGAAAGGCCGCCCATCCGGCCGGCGCGCCAAGAGATGGAGCAATCATGAGCATAAACGAAGAAACCGGCGAATCCGTTTCGGCCGAGGGCGCGAAAAGAAAGCGGCCCCGCGTGTTGACCTGGTTGGGGCGGTTTGTGGAACTGGTTTTGGTTTTGGCGATTCTGGCTGGAAGCGGGTGGGTCGCGTACAACTGGATTATCAACCCGCCGCAGGCCGAGCGCCGGCCGCCAAAACCGCAGGCGACGCTGGTGGAGGTCGAGCCGGTGAGCCTGGCGACGGAACAGGTTGTTCTGCGCAACAAGGTCAGCCGGGTGATCCCGGCGAAATCCATTCAGCTTGCCGCCCGGGTTGCCGGCCAGATTATCGAAGTCAACGAGCAGTTCGTTCCGGGCGGCATGTTTGCCAAATCGGAAGAAATTCTGCGGATCGATCCGAAGGACTACGAGTTGGCCGTAAAACAGCAGGCCGGCAACGTCACAAAAACGGAGACGGACATCCGCCTGGAGATGGGCCAGCAGGCGGTGGCGCGCAGGGAGTTCGAGCTGCTTGGCAACGGGTCGCCCGCCGCCAGCCGCGATCTGCTTTTGCGCGAGCCGCAGCTCGAGGCGAAACAGGCGGCGCTCGAGATGACGCAGGCGGCGCTGGAAAAGGCGCGCCTCGACTTGGAACGCACCTCGGTGAAGGCCCCGTTCAACGCCGTGGTGTTGGAACGCCGGGTGGAGCGGGGCTCATACGTTGCACCGGGCACGCCTCTCGCCACGCTGGCGGCGACCGACGAATTTTGGGTGGAGGTCGAGGTGCCGGTGGATGAACTGCGCTGGATTGACCTTCCCGAACCGGACAACGGCGAAGGTGCGCCGGCCCGGGTTTACAACAGGGCCGCGTGGGGGCCGGGCGTTTACCGTAAAGGCCGCGTAGTGCGCCTGATACCCGAGGTCGAGACGCGGGGGCTTATGGCGCGCCTGCTGGTGGCGGTGGAAGACCCGCTTCAACGCCGCAGCGAAGAAAAGAACCACCCGCTGCTGCTGAACGCGATGGTGACGGTCGAGATTGAAGGGAGGCAAATCGAGAACGTGATCAAGACGCCGAGAACCTCGCTACGCGAGGGCAACCTGGTGTGGATCATGTCGCCTGAAAAGCGGCTTGAGATAAAAGAGGTGGAGCTTGTTTGGGGCGGTCCGGAATATGTTTTGGTATCCGGGGACTTCAGCCGCGATGAGAAAGTGGTCGTAAGCGATTTGGCCGCGCCGGTGCCGGGCATGCTGTTGCGAACCGGTGAAGAGGGCGATTCAACCGCGGGCGGGCCTGCATGACGCTGGAAAGTACAAAGGACAAGCCAAAAGGTGCGATAGCCTGGATGGCGGATCACCGGGTAGCGGCGAACCTGGTAATGCTTGCCTGCCTGGTTGGGGGGTTGATTTCGCTACGGGGCATCAAGCAGGAAGTCTTTCCCGACGTCATGCCGGACACGGTATCGGTGGCGGTCGCCTACCCGGGGGCCAGCCCCGAGGAAGTCGAAAACGGCATCATTCTGGCCATCGAGGAATCGATTCGCAACCTCGAAGGCATCGACGAGATGCTTTCGGTTGCGCGCGAAGGCGGCGGGATGGTAACGGTCGAGCTGTTGAGGGGCGCGAACATTTACCGCCTCGCGCAAGAGGTTAAAAGCGAAATCGACCGGATTGTAACGTTTCCCGAGGAAGCCGAACGGCCCGAGGTCCGGATCGATCAGCACCGGCGTGAAGTGCTGGAATTGGTAATCTACGGGGAAGCAAAGGACACGTCGCTTCACGCAATTGGCGAAACCCTCCGCGATTTTCTGCTGCAATCGCCCGACATCACGCAGGTCGAATTGGAAGGCGCGCCGCCGCTCGAAATCGGCATCGAGGTGTCGCAACGCGAGTTGAAGCGGTACGGCGTGACGCTGGAAGAAATCGCGCGCACTCTGGCCGGGGCATCGCTGGATCTGCCGGCCGGGGGCCTGAAAACGGACTCGGGCGAGGTGCTGGTGCGGCTGAAGGAACGCCGCGAGTACGGCCGCCAGTTTGCACAACTGCCCGTGGTCTCCACCGAAGGCGGCGGCCAAGTGCTGCTGCGCGATATTGCCAAAATCGACGACAGCTTCGCCGACACCGACCGCTATTCGAGGTTCAACGGCAAGCCGTGCATCGTGCTCGAAGTTTATCGAATCGGATCGGAAACCCCCCTGCAGGTTGCGAAAGCCGCCAAAGAAAAACTCGAAGAGTTCAAAGCCTACCTGCCGCCGGGGCTTGACGCGTCAGTCGATTTCGACCGGTCGGATATTTACAAGCAACGAATCGAGTTGCTGCTGAAGAACGGTGCAATCGGTCTTGTGCTGGTGCTCGGGCTGCTCGGGTTGTTTCTGGAGGCGCGCCTGGCGTTCTGGGTGATGCTGGGCATCCCGATCAGCTTTCTGGGTTCGTTTCTGTTCCTGCCCGCATACGACGTGACGGTGAACATGATGTCGCTGTTTGCATACATCGTTGCGCTGGGCATTGTGGTCGACGACGCGATTGTTGTGGGCGAGAACGTGTACCTGCACCACCAGAAGGGCATGCCGTTTCTGAAAGCGGCCGTGTACGGCACGCGCGAAGTGGCCGTGCCGGTAACCTTCAGCATCCTGACAAACATCGTGGCGTTTATCCCGATTTATTTCATTCCGGGCACGGTGGGCAAGTTTTTCAAGATGATCCCACTGGTGGTTTGCACGGTGTTTGCGCTCTCGCTGGTCGAGTGTCTTTTTGTGTTGCCGGCTCATTTGGGCCACCAGCGCGACCGGCAGCGGTCGGGTTTTCGCCGGTGGCTGCATGAAAAACAACAGGCCTTCAGCCGTTGGTTTACGTGGTGGGTGGAAAACCGGTTCGGCCCGTTTCTGGACATAAGCATACGCCATCGTTACGTGACGATTTCGCTTGCGGTGGCCATGCTGGCCATTCTCTTATCTTACGCGCTTAGCGGCCGGATGGGCTTTCAGCTTTTCCCGATAGTCGAGTCGGATTATGCCGACGCTCAATTGGTGCTGCCCTACGGCTCGCCGGTCGCCAAGACAGAAGCCATTGTACGGCGGATCGAAGACGCCGCCAAAAAAATCGCCGAAGAAACGGGGCGCCCGGAATTGCTGGAAGCGGTCGTCACGGATATCGGCTGGACCGGCGGTCATGCGGCACGGGTGCGGGCAAGGCTGGCCGACCCGGATATGCGGAAAGACATAATGAGCACGCAGGAATTCGCCAACAAATGGCGCGAGTACGTGGGTACGGTGCCGGGCGTGGAATACCTGCGGTTTTCGGCGGAAGGCGGCGGCCCCGGTGGCCGGGGCAGGCCCATTACGGTCGAGTTGAGCCACCGGGAAATGAACGTGCTGGAAAGGTCGAGCAAGGAGTTGGCCGAAGAGCTGCCGGCGTATCCCGGCGTTGCAGACGTTGACGACGGATACCGGCCCGGCAAGCAGCAACTGGATTTCACGCTGAAAACTAAAGGGCGAAGCCTGGGCCTCACCGCTTATGACGTGGCGCGCCAGGTGCGCCACGCATTTTACGGCGCGGAGGTGCTCCGGCAGCAGCGCGGGCGGAATGAAATGAAAATCATGGTGCGCCTGCCAAAAGAGGACCGCTCTACGGAGCAGATGATCTACGATCTACTGATCAGCACGCCTTCAGGCACATTTGTGCCTTTCCGCGAGGTGGCGGAACTTTCCCGGGGCAGGGCTTACACAACGATCGACCGGCGCAACGGCCGCAGAGTCGTGCAGGTCGGCGCGGACATCACACCCAGAAGCAAGGCGGGCGAAGTGCTGAACGATTTGGCTGAGAACGTGATGCCTGCACTCGTACGCAAACATCCGGGGCTTAGTTACTCGTTTGAAGGACACCAGGCCGATATCCGCAAGAGTTTTGCCAGCCTGAAAACCACCTTTCTGCTTGCATTGCTGGCGATTTACGCAATGCTGGCAATCCCGTTCCGCAGCTACGTGCAGCCGCTGGTTGTGATGACGAGCATTCCGTTCGGCATCGTGGGAGCGTTTCTCGGCCACCTGATTATGGGCTACGACTTGTGCATACCGAGCATATTCGGCATTGTGGCGCTTTCGGGTGTTGTGGTGAACGATTCGCTGGTGATGATCAGTTTTGCGAATCAACACCAGCGAAGAGAAGGTTTTACACATCACGACGCCATTTACGCCGCGGCTACTCAGCGGTTCCGGCCCATACTGCTTACCACGTTAACAACGTTCGGGGGGCTCTCCCCGATGATCTTCGAAAGTTCGCGGCAGGCCCGGTTCCTGATTCCGATGGCGTTGTCGCTCGGGTTCGGCATTCTGTTCAGCACGTTCATCATTCTGCTGATCGTCCCCTCGCTGTACATGATCCTGCAGGACATCCGAACCGTTTTTGTCAGGCAGGATTAGCTGCCAAAACATGGGCTTCGGCTCAACCACAAAGAGCACATAGAACACAAAGAAGACCTTTCGTTATCCCGCAGTTGCAAACCCCGCACCGCCTCCTGGCAGCGATTCGTTCTGTGAAAAGCCGCTTCTGATACCGCAGAACGCCGTCAGGCGTTCAACAAGCGTCAGCCCAAGATAGCGTCTACTCCGGTAGGAGTTGGCGCTATCCTGGGTCCAAGCCCCGCCTTCGGTAAACCCCTGCAGGGATTCGACAAAACCTCGCTCATAGAAAATGCCCGCTCTGTAACGCTATGCTTGCCGTAGGAGGAATCGCAAATGCACCAGTCCATACGTCCACAAAAAAAGCTTTCTCGCCGGAACTTCCTCTGCGCCGCGGGCACGGGGACTTTCGCCGTTATGACGAGCCGGGCTTCGGCAGGGGAAGCGAAAATCCCGCCGAACGAAAAAACCACGCTGGCCTGCATCGGCACCGGCGGCCAGGGCCTGCAAAACCTGGCGGCGCTAATCGAGTTTCCGGAAATCCAAGTGGTGGCCGTATGCGACGTGGTGAAAGAGTCGAGCGACTACCAGTCGTGGAACTGGTCTTCGGGCAACGAGCGGCGGCCGGCCGGCCGGGAACCCGCGCGCCGGCTGGTGGATGCGCATTACGGTAAAACCGGGTGCCGGGCCTATACGGACTACCGGGAACTGTTGGAAAAAGAGGACGTGGACGCCGTGATGGTCGCCACGCCCGACCATTCCCACGCGGTAATCACGATGGCCGCGCTAAAACGCGGGAAACACGTCTACTGCGAGAAGCCGCTTACGTGGTCGGTGTACGAGGCGCGGCTGGTGGCCGAGACGGCCCAAAAGGCGGGCGTGGCCACGCAACTGGGGAACCATGGGCAGGCCACCGAAGAGGCCCGGGTAACGTGCGAGATGATTTGGGACGGGGCCATCGGACCCGTTCACGAGGTGCAGGTATGGAACCCGGCGCGGTTCTGGCACTACCCGGCCTTCGAGGGGCGGCCCAAAGACACACCGCCCGCGCCTGACGGGCTGGACTGGAACCTCTGGCTCGGGCCGGCCCCGGAACGGCCGTATCATCCGGAATACTGCCCGTGGACGTGGCGGAACTGGTGGGCGTTTGGAACGGGCCTGCTTGGAGATCTGGGCTGCCACAAGCTGTCCACGGTGTTCAAAGCCTTGAAGCTGACCTGTCCCGAAACCATCGAGGCGAGTTCGACGAAGCTCGACCCGGAAATCTATCCCCAGGGCGTCATCGCCAGGTACAGGTTCCCCGCCCGCGGCGGCATGCCCCCGCTCAAGCTGACATGGTACGACGGCGGGCTGAAACCGCCGCGGCCGGAAGAACTCGAGCCGGGTCGCGGGCTCGGGGGCGTGATTTACATCGGCGAGCAGGGCAAGATGATGGACCACCGCCTGATTCCCGAGGCGCGCATGAAGGAATACGGCGTCCCGCCGAAGAAGCTCGAGCGGTCGCCGGGCCATTACAAAGAGTGGGTCGACGCATGCCGGGGCGGCCGGCCTGCCGGCGCGAATTTTGTCGATCACGGGGGGTTGCTGACCGAAACGCCCCTGCTGGGCAACGTCGCGCTCCGCGCCGGAAAGAAGCTGGAGTGGGACGGGCCCAACCTCAAGGTCAGCAACGACGATAAGGCCAACGAGTTTCTTCACCGCGAGTACCGCGACGGCTGGAGTCTTTGAGGTTCCCCATCGGGTGTAGGCGGGTCGGAACAAGACGCAGTTGAGGGCGGCTTCGGCAGGAAAATTGCTCATCAGAATAAACCAGAGGCAACGGCATATTTATGTAAGAGGAGGAGCTGCTGTTATGGCGCAAAAAGTTGTCAAAACCAATGCCGTCATGCTGTATTTTCTCCTGGTCATAGTGTCGCTGGCCGTGCTTGGCTGCCCCGATAGAGACTACAACGCGTACAAGAAGGGGTATGACAAGGGCTACAAGGAGGGCCGAAGCGAAGCGGTGGCACTGTACGAGCGTTCCGGCGTGACACGGGGCTTTTTCGTGGGCGTGCTTATCGGAGGCGCCATTATCGCGTTCTTCACACGCAAGTACATCGCCGCCGAATACAGAAGGTTTCACCGGAAACGGCAGATGAAACGCGTGCTGGGCGCTTGCGGCATTCCGCTGGATCCCGATATCCACCAGCGCGTGCTGGAGATCGGCATCCGCAAAAAGAAGCTGCAGGACGACCTGCAGCGCGACAACGGCCGGTTCGTCGAGCTGTTCGGCGACAAGATGCACGAGCATCTGGACCGGATGGGCCGGTGCATCGTCGATCTCGCAACGCTCATGCAGCAGTTACGGAACATGCGCGGGGAGATTTCCGGCGACGAGGCCGTGTGCCGCGAAGAAATCTCGCGGCTTCAGGGATTGGCGGAACAAAGCGCCGATCCGTCGGAAAAGGCGGAATTCAACGAGGCCATCGCAATTCAAAACATGAAGCTTGCCGCGCTTGAAAAAAGCCAGGCCAACGCCCGACGAAGTGAAGCCAAACTCAGCACGCTGAGCGGGTTCCTCGACAAGCTCATCATTGAAACGGCCAATATGCGTACCTTGGAAAGCCACGACGTGTTTGAAAAGTTCGAACACGCCGTGTGCCGCGAAATCGAACATCTGGAAAGCGTACTGGAAAACGCCCTCGCCGACCTGGCTTCCAAGCCGGAACCGCATACGGCAGAAGCTTGAGGAAAAGGCCGGGGAATGGTGCGTGCATGGACCCGGTTTTTAAAGCCGCCGCTTGTCCTCGGGCACGTTCAGGCTTATCAAAATGCCTTCCACCTTGGCCGACCGGAACTTCACCACGCCAACCTCGGGGTTGTACCAGAGGTAGAGCATCTGTGGTTCGTCTTCACCAATGGTTTGCGTGAAGTAGATTTTGTAACACTTGAACGTCCCGGCCGTGACAGTGACGGTGTCGTTTCGAATGATGTGCATAGTCATCGCGACCGGCTTTGTCCCCGTTCGCGATGCTCCCTCGGCATCGGCGGAAAATTTTTTGCCCACCACAATAGACGTATCAAAGATAGGAAGGTGCGGGTTGAATGTTATTTGCCCGCGGATGATGCCTGCAAGCAGATACCTGTCAACAGCGGTGATACGGGTTCCGGATTCGTCCTGTACAACATGTAACCGCATCCGTTTGCCCAAGCCTTCTTTAACCACCGTATAGGCTTTTTCCCCGTCTGACGATTGGACTTCCGTAACGTGGAAGGTGTTTGTGCCGGAACTGGAACCTGTGATCCTGTAGATCCAAAATGCGCCATCCGCAAGCGGAAACGGCGGAGTGACAGGGCCGGCTTCCCCGGCTTTTCCCGCGGTGGCCGCCGAACCGGCAAGAACGAACATGGCCGCCGTAAGCACGGCCAGATACAAGTAACGAGGGGAAAACATTTCTAAGGCCTCCACTACGCCTTCGAGCGGAATAACCCCGCTTGTGTACAAAACACAGCGGAACCCAACCCTATTGCTGCGCGCGACGCAGCCCTCTTGCTGCGCACGACGCAGCCTTCTTGCTGCGCACGACGCAGCCCTCTTGTTGCGCACGACGCAGCCTTCTTGCTGCGCACGACGCAGCCCTCTTGTTCAAAAGCGCAATGCCGCCGCAGTTGTTTTGCAGCAAACGGTGGAGTTTTTGCTAACGCCGTCGGATCCAGTCGTAAGCCCGGTATTTTTCTTTGGCGAGCTCGACTGCGGCCCGTAATTCGTTGCGGCTCGGTTTGGCGGGGGCCGCATCGGCGCCGAACGCGTCGCACAACGCCATCTTGATGTCTTGCGGCTCGAGCGGGAGAGTTGTAAGGAAGCCGTGATGATCGCGCGTTCCCCGGTACTGGGGCCTGTCGGTGGGTTCGCGCAGATAGCGGGCAATTTTGTTGCAGTCGACGTTGTACAGAATGGTGCCGTGGTGGAGAATATGCCTGCGCCGCCGGCGCTGGGCGTTGCCGGAAAACTTTTTGCCGCGCAGGGCGATGTCCGACACGCCCTTGTGGCGCGCGTTGATACCGTACTTGGCAAGCGCGTCGCAGACGGCCTCGAGGATGTAGCAGTACGAGCCGCGAATCGTCCGGATTTCGGGGCGTCCGTCATGGGCGAGCACAAGCGAAAAATTCAGGCAGCCCGGCCCTTGCAACACGCAGCCGCCCGCCGAACAACGCCGGAAAATGGCCACTCGGTCGGCCCGGCAGTTCTGTTCGTACACTTCCTGGCGCAACGCCTGCGATACGCCCAGCACAACAAACGGGTGGCTGCTTTCCCAAACGCGCAGCACCTGGCCGCCGTGGCCGTGTTCCGCCGCGTCAAGCAGAATTTCGTCAAACGCCAGGTTTTCTTCCGGGCGTTTAAAGGAATAATCGATAAAGCGCATTAAGACCTATCCAGCTTACATCCCAAAGCCAGCAGACCCCCTTTTGAGGCCGCAACTCGTTACGAGATCATACGTTATAAGCACGCGCAGTTCAATTCGCGCGCGGCCTTGACCTCGTCGAGCCGGCCCACGGGAAGGTTTGCCGGGGCGTCATGGAGGGCTCCGGCATTTTGACGTGCAAGATCTGCGATCTCAAGCATGGCGTCGGCGAACGCGTCGATGGATTGTTTTGACTCGGTTTCGGTCGGCTCGATCATCATGCTTTCCTTCACGGTGAGCGGGAAATAGATTGTCGGCGCGTGAAACCCGCGGTCGAGCAGCGCCTTTGCCACGTCGATGGCATGCACATCGAACTCCGCGGCGAAATCGGCCAGCGTAACGACGCATTCGTGCATAAACCGAACGCCGTCGCCCGCTGGGAACGCCGGTTTGTAGGCTTCGGCAATCCGGGTGAGCAGGTAGTTGGCATTGAGCACGGCGTGCTGTGCCACCTCGCGCAAGCCTTCGCCGCCCAGGGCCAGAATGTAGGCGTAAGCGCGCAGGGCCACAAGGAAGTTTCCGAAAAACTGGGCGATGCGGCCGATGGACTTCTCCGGCATGGCCAGCTCGAAGCCGGTTTCCGCAGGCGCCACGCGCGGGCCGGGCAGGTACGGCGCCAGCCGGTCGCCGACCCCGACCGGGCCGGAGCCCGGCCCCCCCATCCCGTGGGGCGTGCCGAAGGTTTTATGCAGGTTGAAGTGCATGACGTCGAAACCCAGGTCGCTGGGCCGGCATTGGCCCATGATGGCGTTGAGGTTTGCGCCGTCATAATAGAGAAGCGCGCCGGCTTGGTGGGCGAGGTCGGCAATTTTGCGCACCTCGTGCTCGAACAGCCCGTGCGTGTTCGGGCAGGTAAGCATAACCCCTGCAACTTTATCGCTCAGCACTTGCTCGAAACTGTCGAGATGAATCGTGCCGTCGGGTGCGGAGGGCACTTGCACGACTTTGAAACCCGCGATAGCGGCGCTTGCCGGATTGGTGCCGTGGGCGGAATCGGGGATGATGATGGTGTCTTTGTCGTTGTGCTTGTCGCGGTGGTAAGCCGCAATAAGGAGAACGCCGGTCAGCTCTCCGTGCGCGCCCGCAATCGGCTGCAACGATACCGCGCGCATCCCGGAAATCTCCGCGAGCAGCCGCTCGGTTTCGTAGACGACTTCGAGCGCGCCCTGGCAGCAGGCGAGCCCGGCGGGCGTCGATGCGAGGTGCGGGTGCAACTGCGTCCACCCGGTGTTTGCGGCGGCGGCCTCGGCCATTTTCGGGTTGTACTTCATCGTGCACGAACCGAGTGGATAAAAATTCGAGTCGACGCCGAAATTGCGCTTGGACAGGTGCGTAAAGTGGCGCACCACGTCCAGCTCGCTTACCTCGGGCAGGGCAGGCGGATCGTTTCGCAGCAGCTCGGCGGGCAACGAGGCTTCGGGCACATCGAGCGGGTCGAGCGTGGTGGCGCGGCGGCCTTCGCGGCTTTTCTCGAAAATCAACTCCATGTTATTTCTCCCAATGCATGAGCAAACGCGTCGAGCTGGCGGCGCGTGCGCTTTTCCGTCACGGCCACGAGCAGATCGTTCGGCTCTCCGGCATCGAGCGCGGCCAGCGGGACGCCGGCCAGAAAACCGCGCTTGATCAACTCTTCAACGGCGCGATCGGCCGGGCCCGGCAAACGCACAACAAATTCGTTGAACGTCGGCCCGCTGTTGACGATGTTCACGCCGGGCATCTGGCGCAACCGGCCCTTCAGGTACTCGGCCTTCGCATGGCACTGCCGGGCGACCTCGCGCAGGCCCTGTTTCCCCGCCAGGCACAGGTAAATCAGCGCGCGCAATGCGCACAGCGCTTCGTTCGAGCAGATGTTCGAGGTGGCGCGTTCGCGCCGGATGTGCTGCTCGCGCGCTTGCAGCGTCAGCACGAACCCGCGCCGGCCCTGCGCATCCTCCGCCTGTGCGGCAATGCGGCCGGGCATCTTGCGCATGTGCGCGCGCCGCGTGGCCATGATGCCCAGGTACGGGCCGCCGAACCCGGGCGTCATGCCCAGCGGCTGGCCTTCCGCGATGGCGATGTCGGCGCCGGTCTCGCCCGGCGGCTTAAGCAGGCCGAGCGACACCGGGTAGAACGACACAACCAGCAATGCGCCGGCCGCGTGGCAGGCTTCGGCCGCGGCCGTGAAGTCCTCGATATCGCCGAAAAAGGAGGGATTCTGCACGATCAGGCAGGCGGCGTCCGGCAAGTCCTTCGCGTACTCTCCCGAAAGCAGTTGGACGATTTCCAGATCGAGGTTCGCCGTGTGCGTCAACAGCATTTTTTTATACACGGGGTTCAGCGAAGGGTGGCACAGGATTTTCCGGCGCTTCGTCAGGCGTACCGACATCGTTGCCGCCTCGAACACGGCGGTTCCGCCGTCGTACAACGAGGCGTTGGCGATTTCCATCCCCGTCAGCCGGCACACGGCCGTCTGATACTCGTAGATGGACTGAAGCGTGCCCTGGGCGGCCTCGGGCTGATAGGGCGTGTAGGCCGTGTAAAACTCGCTGCGGTATGACAGCGCGTCAACGGCCGCGGGCACAAAATGATCGTACACCCCGCCGCCCATGAAACAAACGTGGCCGGGACAGTTCTTCGCCGCCAGCCCGTCAAGCCGCGCAAGCACCGACATCTCCGACATGCCCGGCGGCAGGTTCCACTCGTCGAGGCGCAGTTCCGCCGGGATCGTCTCGAACAGGTCATCCAGGGAGTCAACGCCGACCGCGGCCAGCATTTCGGCCTGTTCGGCGGCGGTGGTGGGAATCCACGACATGCTACTGCTCCTTCGTGTAGCTCTCGTATTCGCTTGCGCTCATCAGGTTTTCGAGATCCGCCGCGTCGACGTCCTCGAGCTTAAAAAACCAGCCATCGTCGTACGGGCTTTTGTTGACGATTTCCGGGTTGTCCAGCAGCGCTTCGTTAATCTGCGCAACACGGCCGCTGACGGGGGCGTAAACTTCGCTGGCCGCCTTGACGGACTCGACGGACGCGATGTCTTCGTCTTGCTCGGTTTGCTGCCCGACGTCGGGCAGTTCAATGTACGTGATATCGCCAAGCTGTTCGACGGCATATTCGGTAATGCCGACGACAAACAGCGCTCCGTCATCTCGTATCCACTCGTGGTTCTGGGTGTACTTCAGGTGCTCCGGGCTCATAAAAAAGCTCCTTCTGTTCTGCGCAGTCGCGCCCCATTTCCCCTTCGGCGTTTCAAGCTTTGAACGATCCGTTCTTGTAGAACGGGAATTCCTCAGTCACTATTTCCATGTCTCTTGGGCCGGCGGTAAGCCTGGTGCCCGGCTTCGACAAATCGAGGGGCACATACGCCATGCCGATCCCGCAGCCGACACTCGGCCCGTAACTGCCGCTGGTAACCACCCCCACCGGCCGGCCCTCATGGAAAACTTCGTAGCCGGGCCGTGGCGCGCGCCGGTCAAACGACCGGATGCCCGTGCGCACTTTGTACCGTCCGCTGTCACGCTGCATTTCGAGAAACTCTTTGGCGTGAAACTCGCTGTTCCAGTCGATAAACCGGTCCATGCCGGCCTCGAGCGTCGTGTGCGACTCGTCGACATCCTGGCCGTACAGCGTATAGCCCATCTCGAGGCGCAGCGTGTCGCGCGCCCCGAGTCCGGCCGGCTCGACATCCGGATGCTGAAGCACCCCGCGCCAGAACTCCGGCGCAAGCTCGTTGGGAAGGAAGATTTCGTAACCGAGCTCGCCCGTATACCCGGTTCGGCTCACCAGGATGTCCTCGCCTTCCCACTTGGCCGGGCGGCAGTTGAAATACTTCAGCGTCTCGGCCTCCGGCAACCCGAAATCGAGCAGCACCTGGCGAGACATCGGGCCTTGTACGTCGATTTTGGCGGTTTTTGGCGTGAGATCCGTGGCAAGGCACACGCGGTAGAGAATTCTCGCCACTTTTTCATAGGGCCCGGCGTTCGTCACAACGAACAGTTCGTCTTCGCTCAATTTCATGGCGATGATGTCGTCGATGATGCCGCCGCACGTGTCCAGAATGCTCGAATACCGGCAGCGCCCGACCCTCAGGCAGATCATGTCGTTGAACACCATGTTTTCCAGGCACCGGATCGCCTTGGCCCCTTTAAGCCTGAACTCGCCCATGTGGCAGGTGTCGAACACGGAACATTTCGTGCGCGTGTGGCGGTGCTCTTCGAGAATGCCCTTGAATTGAAGCGGCAGCTCCCACCCGTGAAACTCGGTGAACTTCGCTTCGCGCAGAACGTGCTCGTCGTAAAGGGGGGTGTGCTTGGCGCGTTTCGCTTCCAGGACGGCTTTCATGGCCAACCTCCTTGCCGGCGCGCGCTGTGCGCGGCGCCCTACAGCTCCCGGCGCGCGTTTGCGCGCCCGGCGCCCAGGCGAGCGGCTGTCCTGGAACCCGCCGCTTCCTCGTGGTCGGTTCCACGCGAGTCGCCAGTTACGGCGGGATACTTAACACGAAAAATGTGCCACACCGGAAGTGCCTTCGTCAAGCTGGCACACGGGGGTCTCAATCGGACCACCGTTACGATTCGGTGCGGACGATGTTCCCGTGGCTGTTGTAATCAAGCACTTCGTTGTACTTGTATTCAAGCTCGATGCTGGCCTGCTTGAACATTTCTTCGGATTCGGCGCCGGCGTGGTATTTGCGCTCGCACACGACCCGTTTGATGCCGCAATTGATCAGCAGCATGGCGCAGGTTCGGCACGGCGTCATTTGAAGGTAAACGGTGGCGCCGTCAATCGACACCCCCAGCTTGGCCGCCTGGCAGATCGCGTTCTGTTCGGCGTGGACGGTGCGCATGCAATGCATCGTGTGCCGGCCGTCTTCGTGGACGATCTCTTTCATCTGGTGGCCGACGTCGTCGCAGTGCGGCAACCCGGCCGGCGCGCCGGCGTACCCCGTGACGAGCAACTGGCGGTTGCGCGCGATGACGCACCCGATCCGGCCGCGGTCGCACGTAGACCGCTTCGCAATAGCCCGCGCCACTTCCAGAAAATAGTCGTCCCAGGAAGGCCGCTTATATTCGCCCGGCATACGCTTGAAACTCCCCTCTCAGACAACGTCTTTAAGCAGCTTACATACTAAGAATACGCGGCGCGCGAATCAACCGCTTCTAAAACTCGTCGCAAGGATGTTTCATGGGCGCCCACGTCAGGATCACAGCGGGCGTCGGGTGGCGCTTGGCCAAGAGCTCATCGCCCTCGTACAGATCGTCGTACTCGGTGGAGTTGTCGTACGTCATGGTACCGGGCCCGCGCGTTATCAATACGCGCAGCACCGAATTTGCCGGCACGATCACGTGGTTGGTGTGCTCCGAAGTCGATTTGAACGCCACGCCAATGCCGGAATGGAACAATCCGCGCGTGATGTGGTTGAAATACGCCGTGCTGCCGAACGGCGTGCTGATGACGAACCCGTCGCCCAGAATTTCGCCGCCGCCCTTGTACGGCTCATCATCTATCCACATTTTGAACCGCAGCGCCGAGTTAATACGCGCCATATGCGCGTTGACCTCGTTCATCGCAGCAAGATGTACCACAGGCTCCCCCTGCTCGGGCCGCCGGACAATGCACTCGAGCTTGTCATAAAGAGTCTGGGTCAGCTCCTGCCGCGCCAGCCGCTGAAGCACCGCCGGGGCGGGATGTTCGATGCAGCGGTTGCCCCTCCGGCTGTTGCGAATCGGACACTTGGGCACGCCCGGCCACTGCCGCTCGGCGGTGAGCAGTGTGCCGTCGCCGCCGTAGCAGACAATCACGTCGGGGTCTTTGAGCACGAGTTCGAGTTCCGGATGTCTCAGGAACTCGTCGCGGATATCAGTGGCTCGAGCGCCAAATAGAAGTACTTTCATCGGGTTCTACCAAAAAAATCGGGCTTTTCGAAGAGGTCAAAGCCAGGGCCGCCGCACTTATTCGGCGTCGTGACCATTCGGGTGCATGAGGTCATGATCGACATAGCCAATTATGGCCTGGTGGTCTTCCTCGGAAATCTTGGTATACAGAATGGCCACCTTGAAATGGTCGTCGCCTTTCTCGTCGGGATCGCACCGCACCACGATACCCTCGCACTCGACCCGGCGGGTTTCCGGCCGCGGCAGTTCCAGCACGATGCTCATGCGCGTCATCAACGGGATCGGCTTCACCGTATGGCACAGAATGCCGTTGCCGCTGATGTTGTCGACATGATTCAGTACACCGGGGCCGGCTTCATCGGTGACAACCGGAAAGCCCCGCCGGCTCCGCGGGTAACGGCGCCGTTCTTCTCCGTCGTAGTGCATAGGGCAAACCCTTTCGGTTCACGAAGTAGTGCCACTATGGTACCGCAAGGGACCGCTCAACGCAACGGCTTCATGCGGAAGCTACGCAGCGACGGGCACAAACGGGAACGTTGCCTTTTGCAAAAAACAGGGACGAACGCCCCTTTTGGCAGTTTAAAAGGGGCATCTGTCCCTGTTTTCCGCGGCCATCACCACATTTTCACCAGCTCCAACGTTCGCGTTTGCCAAAGGCTGGTCAGGGCGCCGTGGGAGCCGCGACGGTTTCCGTGGGGGGCTCTGGTTTTGGCGTCCGCGCCTCGACCGTGGAAGCTTCCGGCACCGGTTGGACGTCGCGGAGGTAGCGGAAATAGTCCGAATCCGAGCCGATGATAAGGGTAACGTCGCCGCTGAGCGATTGCGCATAGCTTTCGAGCGTGCGGAAGAACGTGTAAAACTCGGGATCGGCGCCAAACGCTTCGTTATAGATGCGCGTCGCTTCCGCGTCGGCGTCCCCGCGAATGACCTCGGCTTTACGGTCGGCCTCCGAAACGATCTCGGCAAGCATACGCTGGGTTTCACCCTTGATTTCGGCGGCCTTGCCGCTGCCTTCGGACCGGAATTCTTCGGCCATCCGCTGCCGCTCGGCGATCATCCGGTCGAACACGCGTTCCTGCACGGACTGTACATAGTCCACGCGCTTGATGCGGATGTCCACAAGCTCGATGCCATAGTCGTGCATCTGTTCCCTGGCCGTTTCGAGAATCGAAGCCACCAGCTGTTCGCGCCCAACCTTGACCTCCTGCAACAATTCGGCCTCTTCGTCTTCGGCGGCCAGGGCCCTTTCGAGATCCTCTTTGGTCACGGCCCAGTCGTGCGAGCGGACAATTTCGGTCAGATCGCTCGACGAGATGTGGTCGCGCACCACCGAATCGAGGATGTCGTTGAGGCGGTCGATGGCCCCGTTCTCGTCGCGAACCCGCTGCATGAACATAAGCGGATCGGAGATTCGCCAGCGGGCCGTCGTGTCGACGGAGATAAACTGTTCGCCGCGCGTGGGGATCTGGTTCGGATCCCCGTCCCAGCGCAGAACCCGCTTGTCAAAACGCCGCACTTCCTGGACAAACGGCATCTTGAAATGCAGGCCCGGTTTCGTAACGGGATCCCCGACGGGTTTCCCAAACTGAACCACAATCGCCTGCTCGGCCTGGTCTATCGTGTACGTGGCCGACGCCACCACAACGACCGCAAGAACAATAACTACAAGGCCGATTCCGGCGATTGCCCCGATAGAACCGCCGCCGGCGCGCGTTGGAAATTTTTCAGTCATTTCTGGTCTCCCTGCTGCCCCGCTCGAAGTGGAAGCTTACCGCCATTCAGGTTAAGCAACGGCAACGGCTGCGTTTGCCCCTCTTCCACCACGTAAATCTGCCCGATGGACGGGAAAACTTCGTCAATCATCTCCAGGTACAGCCGGCGCCGCGTCACCTCGGGCGCCTCGGCGTACTCGGTCAGAATGGCTTCAAACCGCTCGGCCTCGCCTTTGGCCCGGTTGACGCGCGTCGCCCGGTACGCTTCGGCCTCTTCGACAGTCTGCTGGGCCTCGCCTTCGGCTCTCGGGATAACCTTGTTTCGTTCTTTTTCGGCCTCGTTAATCAGGCGTTCCCGCTCCTGCTCGGCCTCGTTGACTTCGTTGAACGCCGGCTTGACCGGTTCGGGCGGTGTGACGTCCTGCAACTCGACCGTCTTTACGCGCACACCCATTTCAAATCCGCCGAGAATCTTCTCAATCTCGTCGCGCGCCGTCTTGGCAACCTGGACGCGCTTCTCGGTCAGCACGTCCGAACCAAGCGAATTGCCTACGATCCGCCGCATCACGGCCTCGGACACGTCCCGGATGGTTCTCACCGAATCCCGCACGCGGTGAAGGTACTGATCGGCGTCGTCGATCCGGTACTGAACGACCCACTCCACGTCGATCACCTTGAGATCGCCCGTCAGCATCAGCGATTCTTCCGCATACGAACGCTTGTCGTAAATCGTCTGGTTCTTTGTGGAAATGGTCCGAAAACCGAATTCTTCTTTCATCACCCTTTCGGTGGGCACAAAGTACTGCCGGTCGATCCAAAACGGTAGCTTAAAATGCAGGCCCGGCCCCACCGTGTCCACCACCTTGCCAAAACGTTTCACAACCGCTTGGCCGTCGGGTTGAACCGTGTAGGCGCTGGTGATTACGCCGATTACAATTGCCGCCAGGATCACGAGGCCCAAGGGAATTGTCCAACCCTTCGGGCCCGCGTTCTTCCAGTTCATCCGGTCCAGAAATTCCTGGACCTGATCCGGAATCTCGTGATTATGGTTTCCAGGTCTTCTTTCCATGGATTGCCTTTCACGTTGGTTCTCTGCGTTTTCTTAGTACACCGATTGTAACCGACTATTCGGATTCATCCGGCAAACATGCTCGCTGAAGCAACACAGCCACCATAACACGCGCCGGTCCGGCGGACAAAGAAACGCCCGCCGTTTGACAACCCGCCCGCCCTCATGGCATAATACCCCTACCGGGTATAGGCTTATGACGGGAGGCCCAATGGAACAGGAAAAGAAAAAAATCGTCGAGCGGCTAAACAAAATCGAAGGGCAAATTCGAGGCATCAAGAAAATGGTTGCCGAAAACCGCGACTGTTTCGACATTCTCAAGCAGGTCGGCGCCGCGGGCGGGGCGTTGCGGTCGTTGCAGAAAAACATTCTCGAGCACCGCGTGCACCACTGCCTCGAGGAAGCCATGCAGACTCAGGGCCGGCGGGAAGAGCTGGTGCGGGAATTGGTTCGCCAGTTAGGCGAGTTCAGGTACTAAAGAAGCATCAACAGAAGTAGAAGCGGCATCCGTGCCGCTTTCGGTAAGGAAATGAAATGTCCAAAGGTGTAGTGGTTATAGGCGGTGTAGCGGGTGGAATGAGTTGTGCGGCGCGTCTTCGGCGGCTTGACGAGTCACTTACTGTTACGGTTTTCGAAAAAGGCCGGGACGTTTCGTTCGCCAACTGCGGCATGCCCTACTACATCGGCGGCGTGATCAAAGATCGAGAAAACATGGTCGTGCAAACGGCGGAATCTCTCCGCGGCCGCTACAACCTGGACATCCGTACGCGCCACGAAGTCACCAGCATCGACCGCAAAACCAAAAAAGTCGTGGTCAAGAACCTGGAAACCGGCGAAACATTTTCCGAACCGTACGACCAGCTTGTCCTGTCGCCGGGCGCGGCCCCGTTCAAACCTGATTTTCCGGGTTCGAGTCAGCCGAACGTGTTTGTTCTCAACAACCTCGCCGACATGGATGCCATCAACGCCGCCACCGCGGACGCGAAAAGCGTGTGTGTCGTGGGCGGGGGATTTATCGGTCTTGAACTGATAGAAAACCTCCACGCGCGCGGGTTAAAAATCAACCTGGTCGAAATGCTTGACCAGGTTCTCCCGCCCCTGGACTGGGAGATGACCCAGCCGTTGCTCCAGCAGCTTCAGCTGCGCGACATCAACACGTTCTTCGGCACAAGCGTCGCGGCCATCGAGGGCACGCGCATCAAGCTCGGCAGCGGCCACACCATCGACAGCGATTTCGTGGTTTTGGCCATCGGGGTGCGCCCCTCAAGCCGGTTAGCCGCGGAAGCCGGCCTCGATCTCGGCCCGCGAGGCCACATCCGCGTCGACGCCCACATGCGCACCAGCGACCCCGACATCTACGCCGTCGGCGACGCCGTCGAAACCACCGACTACCTCACCGGCGAACCCGCGGCCGTGCCGCTTGCCGGGCCCGCAAACCGTCAAGGCCGTATTGCGGCCGACAACATCGCCGGCCTCGACTCGGCGTATCGCGGCACCCAGGGAACGTCGATTGTCCGCGTGTTCGACCTCGCCGCCGCTTCCACCGGGATGAGCGAAAAACGGTTGAAAGCCGCCGATATGCCGTACCGCCGCGTGTTTCTCCACCCCCACCATCACGCCAAATACTACCCCGGCGCCGTGCCCGTTTCGATAAAGCTCCTGTTCAGCCCCGAAGGAAAGATTTACGGCGCGCAGGTTGTCGGCAGCGAGTCAGTTGACGCGCTGGTCGACGTCGTCGCAACCGCCATCCGCGGCAACTTGTCCGTTTATGACCTCGAGCACCTCGAACTGGCCTACTCGCCGCAGTGGGGAAGCGCCAAGCACGCCATCAACATGGCCGGCTTTCTTGCGGCCAACGTGCTCAAAGGCGACATCGAAGTGCTCGAACCCGAAGAGTCGCCCGCAAACGTATTCTGGCTCGACGTGCGGGAGGTGGACGAAGCCGAGGTCGGAATCATTCCCGGTTCGACCATCATACCCGTCAACCAGCTCCGCGAACGCGTGGACGAACTCCCGCGTGACAAGGAAATCGCCGTGTACTGCGCCGTCGGGCTGCGCGGCTATATCGCGTACCGGTTCCTGAAACAACACGGGTTCCGGGTGCGCAACTACAATGGCGGCTACCGAACCTGGTGCATGTACCACACCGCCAAAGACGGCGCGCCCGCGCCCGGTTGCTGTTCTCCGGACAAAACAATACCCACGCCGCCAGAACCGGCTCAGCCATCGCAGGAAGCGCCTGACCAGACCCTCGATGTGAGCGGGCTGCAATGCCCCGGACCGATCGTGCAGGTCAAAAAGGCCGTCGAGAACCTCGAGCCGGGCCAGGTGCTTAAAGTGACCTCGACCGATCCCGGGTTCGCCGCCGACGTGCCCGCATGGTGCTACAGGACCGGAAACATGCTAATCAGCGTCGTTCCCAACGGCGGCAAGTACACCGCGAAGATCCGAAAGGCCGCGGCCGCCGGCCAACCCGCGCCTCAACCGGCATCGAAAGGGGCAAACGGAAAAACCATCATCTGTTTCTCGAACGACCTCGACAAGGCCATGGCCACCTTCATCATCGCCAACGGCGCCGCCGCCATGGGCGGGCCCGTCACCATCTTCTTTACCTTCTGGGGCTTAAACATACTGCGCAAACCAACCACCCCGCGCGTTAATAAAAGTCTGCTCGACAGGATGTTCGGCGCCATGATGCCGAAGGGCCCCGAGCGGTTGAAACTGTCCAAGATGAACATGGGCGGCCTCGGTACGAAGATGATGAAACACGTTATGAGATCCAAGAACGTCGATACGCTGCCCGGCCTCATCAAAAGCGCGCAGGACGCCGGCGTCCGTCTCGTCGCGTGCGCCATGTCCATGGATGTGATGGGCATCAAAAAGGAAGAGCTTATCGATGGCGTCGAAGTCGCCGGCGTGGCAAGCTACCTCGGAACCGCCCAGGAAGCAAACGTAAACCTGTTCATCTGAGGCCGGCGTTCTTAGTGACATGCCGCACGTAACTCCAAGAACGCCTCACCCGAGGTCAGCGTAGATACCGACGGGATTACGCCGACCGCGGACGGTCGGTCGTCGGCATTTCGCTGCCGCTCCATGCCTCCTTGTATGTTGCTTTTTGCTCTTTTTTCTGACGAGATAAAGAGCAGGAGCTGGCAGAGGCGATGCCTCCCGGAGCGTCGATTGGACAGCTTGTTTGCGAGATGGCCCTGCCAGCTCCGAGTTCCCTTGAGCTCGAACAGTATCCGGAACCGCCGTCGGCGAGTTCGTATCACAAGGTCGAGCGGGGGAACGCAAAAACAACGGGTTTATTGTAAAGGA
>Ga0272441_10000182_pt1 | contig 140743 bp, 129 predicted proteins | sample SSMProp6N_FD_193582 | JGI IMG/M metagenome (GOLD analysis project Ga0272441, IMG submission 193582) | Marine sediment archaeal communities from Little Sippewissett salt marsh, Falmouth, MA, United States - SSM-Prop-6N | ecosystem: Environmental > Aquatic > Marine > Wetlands > Sediment ...
AGGAGGCTGAGAGATGGCGGAAGCAGTGATAGTGTCGGTGGTGAGGACGCCTGTTGGTGTATTTGGAGGCACGCTGAAGACCACGCCTGTGGTTGAGCTTGGTGGTCTGGTGTTGAAGGAGGCGTTAAAGAGGGTGGGGCTGAGGCCTTATGCGACCGATGAACTGAGGAGTTACGAGCCTGACGCCTTAAAGGGCAGGGGCATGATAGAGCTTGAAAAGGGCTCATATGATTATGATGATTCTTTTGTACCTGTTGAGGTGGACGAGGTCATCATGGGCAACGTGGTGGGAGCCGGTCAGGGACAGAACGTTGCCCGTCAGGCCATGATAAGGGCGGGTATAAGCAAGGAGACCTCCGCCTTTACGGTTAACAAGGTATGTGCTTCCGGGATGAAGGCTGTGGCGCTTGGCTGTCAGGCGATCCGTCATGGTGAGGCTGATGTGGTTCTTGCGGGAGGCATGGAGAATATGTCTCTTATTCCTTATGCGCTTCCGTCCGCCAGATGGGGAGCCAGGATGAACAATTCCGAGCTTGTGGATCTTATGGTAATGGACGGGCTCTTTGAGATATTTTACGGATATCACATGGGGATCACGGCCGAGAACATTGCCGAGGCCTATTCGATAAGCAGGCGGGAGCAGGACGAGCTGGGACTTATGAGTCATCAGAGGGCGAGAAAGGCGATAACCGGTGGGCTGTTTAAAGATGAGATAGTGCCTGTGGTGATTCCTCAGAGGAAGGGTGATCCTATAGTATTTGATACTGATGAACGGCCCATGGACACGAGTATTGAGAAGATGGGCAGGCTCAGGCCGGCCTTTAAGAAAGAGGGCACGGTTACCGCGGGAAACGCGTCCGGGATAAACGATGCTGCTGCGGCCCTTCTTCTTATGAGTGAGGATAAGGCAAAGGAGCTGGGATTGAAGCCACTTGTAAAGGTGCGTGCGGCTGCAAGTGCCGCCATAGATCCCGCCTATATGGGGCTTGGTCCGATCCCGGCTGTAAGGAAGGTGCTTGCCTCGGAGGGTTTGACGATAGGGGATTTCGGGGTGGTGGAGTTAAACGAGGCGTTTGCCTCTCAGGCCATAGCGTGCATGAGGGAGCTTGGTTTGAGTGAAGGCAACACCAATGTATTGGGAAGCGGCATATCGATCGGTCACCCGATAGGCTGCAGCGGGGCAAGGCTGCTTGTTACGCTTACGTCCCTTATGTTGAGTGGGGGCCATGGTCTTGGTCTTGCCTCTTTGTGCATAGGTGGAGGCCAGGGCATGGCGACCGTGCTTGAGGCTGTTTGAGGCAACTTTTTTTTAAGTCGGGGGGTAGTTGAGATGTCCTATGAGACGGTGTTATTTGATAGGGACGGTGATATCGGGATAATAAGGTTTAACCGTCCCAAGGCCTTGAACGCGATAAATGTTGAGATGCTGGGTGATTTAAACGGTGTGCTTGACGAGGTTGAAGCTGACGGCACATTCAGGGTGCTTGTGCTGACAGGCGAGGGGGACAAGGCATTTGTCGCAGGGGCCGACATATCGCACATGGTGAATCTGGGCAGTCTTGAGGCAAGGCGTTTTTCCCGCCAGGGTCACAGGCTTATGGACAGGTTTGAGGCCCTTGCCATACCGGTGATTGCATGTGTGAACGGTTTTGCCCTTGGAGGCGGTACCGAGATAGCCATGGCCTGTGATTTTATATACGCATCAGAGGGTGCAAGGTTTGGTCAACCGGAGATTAATCTGGGAATCATACCGGGGTTTGGGGGCACGCAGAGGTTGAGCAGGCTGGTGGGAAAGAACATGGCCAAGGAGCTTTGCATGACCGGGGGGATAATAACGGCTATGGAGGCGGAGCGGATCGGGCTGGTAAACCGTGTGTTTCCCGCCGACAGGCTGTGGGAGGAGACGATGAAGACCGCAGTTGTTATATGCTCAAAGGGCCGTGTGTCCGTGCGTACGGTAAAAAGATGCATAGACAGGGGCCTTGATACCGATCTTGCAAGCGGTTGTTATATGGAGTCTGAGGGATTTGCCGTTGTCTTCGCATCTCACGATGCAAAGGAGGGCATGTCCGCTTTTCTTGAAAAACGAAAACCACAATTCAAAGGAAACCTGGCTTGAGAAGTCATTTTTTTTGAAGAGTCGGCCTGATCCGGAATAGACTAACCGGCTTTTTGCCTTTGATTTTTCAAAATTCAGACTGGAAATCTGAAAGGGGGTGCCCGATGGCGTCGACCTACAGCAAAAAAATCTTTGACGACATTAACCAGGGGTACAAAAGATGGAAGAAAAAACTGAAGAAGGCATTTAAATCAAGGCCGCAGCGACTCGATCGGTTTTCCACTGTATCGGATTTTGAGATCAAGAGTCTCTACACCCCTCTGGATAACCGTCAGCAGGATTTCATGAGGGATATAGGGCTTCCCGGTGAATACCCCTTTACCCGGGGGGTTCAACCTTCAATGTACAGAGGCCGCATCTGGACAATGAGGATGTTTGCCGGACTGGGAAACGCGAAGGACACAAACAGACGATTTCACGTCCTTGTCAATGGGGGGCAGACAGGCCTTTCCACCGCATTTGATATGCCCACGCTGATGGGTTATGACACTGATTCACCCAGGGCAAGAGGTGAGTGCGGAAAATGCGGCGTGGCAATAGATACCCTCGTTGACATGGAAGACCTTTTCGAAGGTCTGCCCATAGATGCCATTACCACCTCCATGACGATCAATCCTCCTGCTTCGGTAATCTGGGCCATGTATATTGCCATGGCTGAAAAAAGGGGAATTGACAGGAAAATGATCGGAGGTACCATCCAGAACGACATGCTCAAGGAATTCATTGCCCAGAAGACATTCATGTGCCCGCCCGAGCAATCCGTTAGAATTATTACGGACACGGTGGAATTTGGGACCAGACAGGTTCCCAGGTGGAATACCATAAGTATAAGCGGGTATCATATAAGAGAGGCAGGTTCAACGGCGGTGCAGGAACTTGCCTTTACCTTGGCTGATGGAATCGCCTATACGGAGGCTGCATTAAAACGGGGACTTGATGTGGATGATTTTGCACCCAGATTTTCCTTTTTCTTCAACTCCCATATAGATTTTTTTGAGGAGGTTGCAAAATTTCGTGCCGCCAGGCGCATGTGGGCGAAGATAATGAAGGAAAGATTCAAGGCCAAAGACCCCAGGTCTTGGTGGCTGAGGTTCCATACGCAGACTGCGGGGTGTTCGCTTACGGCGCAGCAGCCATACAACAATGTAGTGAGGACTGCCCTTGAGGCCCTTGCCGCGGTAATGGGCGGAACTCAGTCTCTTCATACCAATTCCCTTGACGAGGTCCTTGCGATACCTACGGAAGAGGCCGCCATGATAGCCCTCAGGACACAGCAGGTAATTGCGGAAGAATCGGGGGTGGCAAATACCATAGACCCACTGGGAGGTTCTTATTTTGTGGAGAGGCTGACAAATGAGATGGAAGACGAGGCTTTCGAGATAATCAAAAAGATAGATGACATGGGCGGGATGCTTTCGGCCATTGACCGGAATTATCCCCAGCAGGAGATCGCCGATGCCGCATATCAATATCAGAGGCAGATAGACAGCAAGGAAAAGTGCGTTGTAGGTGTTAATAAGTACGTTACAGATGATGAATTGCTTGTGGATTTTATGGAAATCGATGAAGAGATAGAGAGACTTCAACTGGAAAAGACAAACAGGGTAAAAAACGAAAGAAACCAGGGCAGAACAACCGAGTGTCTGAATTCTTTAAAAGAGGCCTGTGTTGAAAACAGCAATGTTATGGAGCCGCTTATTGAGGCGGTAAAGTCATATGCCACCCTTCAGGAAGTGTGTGACGTCTACCGGGAGGTGTTCGGAGAATACAGGGACCCCGGGATATACTGATGAGTTTTCAAAGTGGTTTCAGCCAGGGCGGATGATTTTTAGGAAATCTGATGAAAATCTAATGAGGCAATCTACATGAAACGCAAGAGAAAAATAAGAATAATGGTTGCAAAACCTGGCCTTGACGGGCATGACAGAGGGGCCAGGATTATCGCAAGGGCCTACCGCGATGCCGGTTTTGAAGTGGTCTATACCGGACTTCATCAGACACCTGAAGAGATAGTTGAGGCTGCTATCCAGGAAGACGTGGACATGATAGGGCTGTCCAGTCTGGCAGGCGCGCACAACTATCTGTTTCCCAGGGTTGTTGAACTGTTAAGGGAAAAACAGGCCGATGATATTGTAGTGTGCGGAGGAGGAATAATCCCGGATGAAGATATAAAAACACTTGAAAGAGGCGGCATAAGAAAGGTGTTCACCCCGGGCTCGTCTCTGGATGAAATTGTCAAATGGGTCGAAGATAACGTTGACCCGAGGTAAGAAAAAAATGAAATCGTTGATAGAAAAGATCCTTGCAGGTGACGTGAGAACTGTTGCACGTTTGATAAGAGATATAGACGACGGCATTCCTGATGTAAGGGAAGTTTTGAAGGAACTCTACCCTTTTACAGGCAAGGCCTATGTCGTTGGAATAACAGGTGCTCCGGGTGTGGGTAAAAGCACCTTGGTGGACCAGATGGTCGCGCACCTGCGGAAAAGGAAAAAAACCGTGGGGGTCCTTGCAGTGGATCCCACCAGCCCTTTCAGCGGCGGGGCCATACTGGGAGACAGAATCAGGATGCAACGTCACAGCATGGACCAGGGGGTGTTTATTAGATCCCTTGCCACAAGGGGACATTTCGGTGGGCTGACTCAGTCCACCCGCAGTGCCATAGATGTGCTCGATGCGATGGGAAAGGACTATGTCCTTGTTGAAACGGTGGGTGTCGGACAGGATGAAGTGGATGTAATGAAAAGCGTTCATACAACGGTAATAATGGCAATACCGGGGATGGGAGATGACATACAGGCAATCAAAGCGGGAATCCTGGAGGTAGGTGACATATTTGTTGTAAACAAGGCCGACAGGGATGGAGTCGATAGGACCGTGAATGACTTGAAACAGATGATAGAAATGGATCAGAGAAGGGGAAGGGAAGGGGGATGGAAGCCACCGGTTATCAAGGCTCAGGCGGTTTTTGATAAAGGTGTGGAAACTCTGCTTGAACAAATAGACAATCATCAGTCGCATCTGAAGGAAACCGATGGGGTGATAAACTTCAGGAGAAGGAAAAAGATAATAAGAGAGGAACTTGAGGATATGGTAAAAGGCAGGATCTTTGAAGAGGTCAGCCGGCACCTTATAGAAACAGGCGCGTTTGAAGATGCAATAGAATCGGTAATTAACGGGGAAATAGATCCTTATTCAGCCTGTGACAACCTTGTATTACCTGCCCTGCGGATTGAAACGGAATAAAGGACGGTTTATCCATGAAAGGGGGGTTGTGTTTCCCGTTAGTCAGCTTTTCTATCATGAAAATCTTCGTGAAAACGACTTTTGTTTGAAATCCTTAAGAGGAGAATATTTACTGTTAATGGGAAGCGTCTTTTGGTGGATAAAACAGGCCTTATTGGTCATTGTAGGTAGCTTTTTTCTCATATTTGGAATTCAGTTGCTGACTGCTTCATACCGATTTAATGACCCTTTCAGTTTTATTATGACTTTTTTTGCCTCAAATTTCATAATACTTATAAGCGCGACTTTGGTCATAGGTTTTATTTGTCGTATTATAAAGGCTTACCGTGAGCGAAGTAAAAAAACAGGAGGTCCCGATGGCTAGAAGAAAAAGCCCTCAGCCCCTGGGCAAAAGGCTGATGACCCTCAGAAAAGAAAAAAAAATGACCCTGAAGAGTATGGCTAATGAAACCGGGCTCGCTCCCAAGTATATATCCGGGATTGAAAAAGGTGAGGTAATGCCGCCAGTTTCAGCAATCCTTCAACTTTCAAGGGCACTGGAAATCGATTCCGCCATACTCCTGAAGGAGGAGAGACAAAAGGCGGAAAAAAAATCTGCAGATGATTACGCCAAAAGGACAGAGGCATATACCTATGAAAATCTTACGCCGGAGGCACGGCACAAACATCTTAAGGCATTCAGGGTATTTATTGACCCTATGTCGGAACATAAGACAGGGGCCAGATATCAGCATATAGGTGAGGAATTTCAATATGTACTTAAAGGAAAGGTAGAGGTGCTTGTTGGAGAGAATAAGAACATCCTGGGTCCCGGGGATTGTCTGCACTTTAATTCTTCCATCGTGCATAAGCTGAAAAACATAAGCAAAAAAAGAGCAGAACTGCTGGTGGTTCTCTACACACCTTGATAAAAAATGGCTTTTGCTCAAATATGCAAAATCTGGTTTTTCATGTCGGGATCTTATACTGTTTACCGGTTTTCGACGAACCTTTGAGGTGAATAAATGGCCTATCAGCTCAATGAAGAACAGAAAATGATTCGGTCCATGGTAAGGGATTTTGCCAGGGAGATCGTACTGCCTACGGCGTCGGAAAGGGACAGGACATGTGAATTTCCCTGGGAAAATCTTAAGAAAATGGGCGGACTGGGCCTTATGGGAATGAGCGTTCCGACCGAATATAACGGGGCCGGTGCGGATACGGTGAGTTACTCGGCTGCGCTTCAGGAAATAGCCTACGCGTGCGCCTCTACTGCAGTTGTAATGTCAGTGCATAATTCCGTTGCCTGCGGACCCATCTATCTTTTCGGGTCCGACTATCTAAAGGAGAGATATCTCAAAGCACTGGCAAGCGGTGAGAAGATAGGTTCTTTCGCATTGACGGAACCCGGCGCGGGCTCTGACCCTGCAAGCCAGAGAACAAAGGCGGTTAAGAAAGGAGATTCCTACATCTTAAACGGAACAAAGGTATTTATCACGACCGGCAAGAATTCCGATATCACGGTCGTAACCGCCTACACTGACAGAGGCAAAAGACACCGAGGCATAAGCGCCTTTGTGGTTGAAAAGGGTACCCCCGGTTTTTCTGTCGGCAAAGAGGAAGACAAGATGGGACTAAGGGCCTCAGACACTGTAGAACTTATTCTTGAAGACTGCATTGTGCCTGAGTCAAATCTCCTGGGTAATGAAGGAGACGGATTTGTAATATCCATGGCGTCTCTGGACGGCGGAAGAATCGGAATCGCCTCTCAATCGGTTGGCATTGCCCAGGCCTGTATTGATACCTCTGTAAACTATGCCAGAGAAAGGGTTCAGTTCAACAAGCCTATCTCACAGTTTCAGGGTCTTCGCTGGATGCTTGCAGACATGGCTACCCAGATAGAGGCAGCAAGGCTTCTCACATTTAATGCTGCGGCAATGAGGGATCGTGAAGAAAATTATTCGGCTGCCGCCTCCATGGCCAAACTTTTTGCCTCTGAAATGGCCAACAAGGTCGCTTACCAGGCCTTGCAGATACATGGCGGGTATGGTTATATTAAAGATTTTCCGGTTGAAAGACACTACAGAGACGTAAGGGTCCTTACTATCTATGAAGGAACATCTGAAATCCAGAGGAAGGTAATCGCGAATCATGTAATAGGAAGGTAAAGAGTTCGCCTCAATGTTTCAAGGCCTCGTAAAAGCCTGTTTATCCAGCTTTGCGGCAGCCTATTGGTAACGAAGTAGGAGACTTCGGCGGCACTAATCATTATCAGTAACTCGATTGGGAAACAAGGTCTCAGCTATCGCATCGATATGATTTTGTTGGAAGTCCAACTGTTCCGCCTTGGCGGGAGAACTTTCCGCTTTGCTGTCTAAATTATCACTTTTTACAGGCGCATCAATTTTTAATGGATAACCTATTTGATAGTTACCAAGATATTATTCCGGATTTCAAGAGGTTCAAGGAAATACTTTCAAGTCCGATTCCCACCCACCTCAGGATTAATTCAATAAAATCTGACCCTCAAGAAACCTTGAATTCCCTCATGGATAAGTCTCTAGGCCTCGGGTTTAATGATAAACAATATCAAAATCTCGTTTACTGCAGGGATCTTAATTCCCCGGGGAACCTTATTGAGTACTTTTTGGGTGCTGTTCATCCTCAGGCCTTTACCTCCTGCCTTGCTGCGATAGCACTTTGGCCTAAGAAGGATTCCTATGTGCTTGACATGTGTGCCTCACCTGGCGGCAAGACTTCACATATGGCCGATCTGATGAAAAACAGCGGGATAATTGTAGCCAATGAGTTGTATTCAAACAGGCGAGTTCCGCTCGGAAATACACTGGCAAGGCTCGGGGTCGTAAATACGGTAGTGACAGCGTACCAGGCCCAGGAATTTCCCCTGAAGCACTCTTTCGATTTTATACTTGCAGATGTCCCATGCTCAGGTGAGGGAAGATTCAGGTTGAGCGACAAGACAAAGGCGCTCAGAAAACTCCGTAAACAATACGCGATTCAGGATTTGCAGAAAAAGATAATAGTAAGGGGCTTTGATCTTCTGAAAGAACACGGGGTAATGCTTTATTCGACCTGCACGTATAACCCTGATGAAAATGAATCCATAATCGATTTTCTCTTAAAAAGCAGAGACGCAGAAATTCTGCCTCTCAGTCTGGGTCCATATGAAGACCTGGGGCTTTTAGGGTGGAACGGGAGACATTATGACAAACGTATCGGAAATACCCGCAGATTCTATCCTCACAGAATCGATTCTGTTGGATTCTTCATGGCCAAAATTGGCAGAAGATAAGGACAGGGATCAAATTTTCGGATATCTCGAAAAAAGATTCGGAATAGATAAGTCTTTTTTCAAAGGGTACATACTTTTAAAAAGAAAGCGCAGCTGGAACCTTTTGAAAAATGATAAAGCCCTTGTTTCAGCGTGCAGTTTAAAGGCAGGAAAGGTCGGAATTAGGGCATTCCGGAAGATAGGTGCATACATTAAACCCACGACAAGGATGATACAGTTATTCGGATCATATGCCACAAAGGCCAAGATGTCTGTTGATATCACGGACCTCATAAGGCTTCAGAGAGGGGAGCCTCTGAAAACGGATCTTAATCTTGAGATGGGCTATGTAATACTGACCCTGGGAAGAGGAAACGTCCTGGGGCTCGGATTTTTTTCGGATGGAATGATTAGGTCGCAAATATCCAGAAGGGACCTTAGAGATTCAATTTTGAGGTCCCCGGTTAATCTGTAGGTTAGCCGGCACAATGTCCATAATGAAGCTTAGAATTTCGTGTGGAACGCACGAATGATTGTCAAAAGCTATTTGTCATTAGTTTGTCATAGGAGGGAAAAGATGTTAACGAAGTTACAGCTTGAAAGATACTCCGAGGTCCTGCTGTGGGGACTTAAAACTGCAAGACGAAAACGTTATAAAAAGGGTGATGTTGTTGCTTTAAGATACGACCTTGCCGCTTCAAGACTTGCGGAGACACTTCAGGCGAAACTTATCGAATCCGGTTTTAACCTGATAATGAGGCCGGGGCTGACTTCACTTATGGAACAAAACTTTTACGGAAAGGCGGATATTGGTCAACTCAGATTCATTGCCCCGGGCGAAACAGAGCTTCATAAAAACCTGAACGGAAGCATTTTCCTGTTTGCACCTGATTCTTTGACCCATCTAAGCGGTATAGATCCGAGGAAGATCGGAAAGGCTGCGGTTTCAAGAAAGTTCCTGAGAGATATACTTCAGCGAAGAGAAGAGGAGGGCTCCTTTGGCTGGACCTTGTGCGCAATGCCTACCGATGAACTGGCAAGGCAGGCTCAGCTTACTCAAAGGCAGTACACGAACCAGATAGTAAAGGCCTGCTACCTTGACAGGGATGATCCTGTCAAGGCATGGAAGGAAATCTTCAGATCTGCCAAGGTAATAAAAAAAAGGCTTAACAGTATGGAGGTCGAATATTACCACATAGAGTCAAAATACATAGACCTTAAGGTAAGACCCGGCAGACAACGAAAGTGGATAGGAATTTCAGGACACAATATTCCCAGTTTTGAGATATTTCTTTCACCTGACTGGCGAGGCACAGAGGGTGTATATTACGCCAATCAGCCCTCTTTCAGAAGCGGAAACTACGTGGAGGGTGTAAGGCTTACCTTTAAGAAAGGTTCGGTTACGGGTATATACGCAAAAAAGGGGAAAGAGTTTGTCGAAAAACAACTTTCAATGGACAAAGGGGCAAGGCGATTAGGGGAATTTTCTCTTACTGACAAACGGTTTTCAAGGATAAACAGGTTTATGGCAAACACACTTTATGATGAGAACTACGGAGGTCGCTATGGCAACTGTCACCTTGCCGTGGGTGCCTCATACTCTGATACCTATGATGGAGACCCTGCCGGACTTACCGAAGAAGAGAAAGAAAGACTCGGGTTTAATGATTCGGCACTTCACTGGGACCTTGTAAATACAGAAAACAAAAGGGTAACGGCACACCTGAAAGGTGGAGAAAAAGACGTGATATATGAAAATGGGCTGTTTATTCTTAAATGACAGCATTGATCTATATCAAGAGACAAGCTGATCAGAAGTTGCCTTATGGAGGTAATAAACAACAGACATGATATTTCCTTTTTCAAGAAAAGAATGCCCGGCTCCGAGCTTTGGCGTCTTTATGATGATTTCCGCGACAATGCGGTTTTCCTTGATATTGAAACGAACGGGGGGTTCAGGGGATTCATGAGATAACGGTTATAGGACTATATGACGGACATGATGTCGACACCTTTGTAAACGGAAAAAATCTCAACGATTTTGAGGCTGCTGTTGAAGGTTATGACATTACGATAACCTTTAACGGAAAATGCTTTGATATCCCTATCATTTCAAGCTGGTTCAGAGGTATCTCCCTGCCTTGGGTACATCTTGATCTAAGATTGCGGACTCAAAAAGATTGGAAAGGAATTCGGGATTTTTAGGGAAAACAGCATCCAGGGCCTTACCGGTTACGATGCTGTTTTGCTCTGGGATGCATATCAGCAGCGGGGTGATCAAGTCCTCCCTCGAAAGGTTGGTTGAATACAACAGGGCCGATATTATGAATATGAAACCTTAAATGGGAAAAGGCTACAGGGAGTTGAGAAAAAAGGCGACTTCAGCTTTTTAGGGCCCCTTAGTTCTTATGGTCGTCGACCTGTGTGAGAAAACAACCTGACTTGAAAAGCCATCTTCTCAGTGCCCTATTATCGATTTAAGTCGCTCCAGGGGCTCTTTAATATCGCCTGAGGGGTGAGTGCAGTATGGAAAATCGATAAGCCCCTTATCACAGAGGATCCTCTTTAAGATTGATACAGGCTCAACATCGTATATTTCCATAACCTTTCTGAGAAAAAGGCCTGACTCCCACACCTGCTTTATATAATTCGGATAACCTTTTTCTTCACTGCTGATATGCAGAGAGGACAGGGTCACCTTCTGCCATTGGCCCGGAAAAAGATTCGCACCCAGCGAAACAACGCCACTCATGCTGGGATAATTTAGAAAGCGGCCTTCATTTTCATCATAGATCCTGAAGTTTTTTCTCCCCCTGCATGCCTTTTGGTAGTTATGCACCCTGCCAAGAGAACCTGAATAAACCATACCTGCTATCTCACCTATGGAAGAAATTTCCTTTAATATAGAGGTCCTGATGTTCAATCTTTTGAGCGGTCTGTCTGCTCCCCGGACAAATTCCGGGTTGTTATGAAGAATAATGGGTCTTCCTGCAATAGAGGATATTTCCTTGTAATAAACAGGAAGCCCTCGGTTGCTATGATAATAAAGAGGTGTATCTACCCAGAAAATCTTTCCCCTGTATTTTCTTTTTACGACAATACCATTTAGCTTTGAGTAGTTATCCCTGGTAGCCTTTTCACTGTCGCCTGAAACCCAGAAAAAAACAGGGACCTTTTCGCGTATAACATCGAGGGTTTTGGCGAAAAGCTCTACTTTCTGCTGCGTGCCAAGATTAATACCTTCACCTGATTGAGGGCTTGCGATGAAGATGCCTTGGACATATGGAATTATACTGTCCAAAAGCCTGCCCAGCCCATGTCCGTCGATAGACCCGTCACTATTTAAAGGGGTCAAAAGATCGACGATAAGACCTCTAGGTGAATTTTGATATTCCATTGAGTCTGAATTCCTCTCCGCCCAAAACGTCATGCAGGTGTACTACACCCCTGACCTTCATTTGTTTGTCAACAATGGCAAGAAGCGTAATCGAATAAAGTTCCATAAGACCCAGTGCCTCTGCAGTGGTCTGGTTTTCACCGATTGTTTTTGGCGCAGGAGACATCATCTCTTCCACCTTGAGATCATGGATCATTCCCTTTTTGGTCAGGAGGCATCTCCTGAGATCACCGTCTGTAATTATCCCCTTGAGCCTCTTTTCCGCATCAACGATAAACGTTGCTCCAATCCCTTTTGAATCGATCTCTCTGACCGCTTCATCTGCCATTGTACCTAACTGGACTTCAGGTATGTTGTCACCGGCGAGCATTACCTCTTTAACCTTCTTGCCCAGTCTTTCACCAAGGCTCCCACCAGGATGAAATCGTCTGAAATCCTCCAAGTCAAAACTGCGGCGGTTTATGAGAACCACGGAAAGGGCGTCTCCCATCGCAAGGGCCGCAGTAGTGCTGGCCGTTGGTGCTAATCCCATTGGACAAGCCTCTCTTTCTACTCCAACGTCTATGGTAATGTCCGATAATTGTGCCATTTGGCTGTCAGGCCTTCCTGTAAACGAGATAATCTTTATTCCCATCTCCTTCAGTATCGGAAGAATCGAATTTATTTCCGACGTCCGGCCGCTGTTGGAAAGTGCCAGCACAATGTCATCATGCGTTACCATCCCGAGGTCTCCATGGATTGCCTCTGCCGGATGTAAAAAAATCGAGGGTGTCCCTGTGCTGTTTAGCGTGGCCACAATTTTTCTGCCTATCAAACCTGATTTACCCATTCCGGTAACTATGACTCTGCCCTTTGCCTTTAAAATGAGGTCTACCGCACTCTCAAATTCCCTGCCGATTCTTTCGACAAGGCCCATAATACTTTCGGCCTCGATTATCAGGACCTCTTTTGCCTGTTCAATTATCATTTATAGAGTCCAATTCCTTACTGTTATATGATCATTTTGCCGAAGAACGTAAAAGGACATAAATATTAATTAAATAAATCTCTTTATCACTTTCCATGAGGCATCTCAAGGCAATAGTTTGGGAAAAAATCGGAATTGATTTTGACTGGCGCAAAAAATATAATGGAAATAATATCGTTCTTTATGCCTGTTTATCATAAAACAAGATAATATTTTGGAGAACCGAATGAACAAAACACCTAAAAAAAATATTGCGGTTGAAAATGGTGACACACTGTTGCTGGTTGATATGCAGAACGATTTTTTCCCGGGCGGTTCCCTTGCAGTGCCTGAGGCAGATGATATAGTGTCGCCCGCAAATCGTTATATCAAGATCTTCATTGAAAAGGGGCTGCCTGTCTTATTTTCAAGAGACTGGCACCCTGAAAATCACGTTTCATTTAAATATAAGGGGGGTCTGTGGCCCTCCCACTGTGTTGCTGGGACAAAAGGAGCTGGTTTTCATCCTCTATTGAACATTCCTGACAATGCAAAGGTAATATCAAAGGCCGTGGAAGATAAGATGGATGCCTACTCGGGCTTTCAAGGTACCGATCTTGATAGCCATCTGATATCGGGTAATATTAAGCGCATTTTTATCGGTGGGCTTGCCACAGAGTACTGTGTGAAAAACAGTGTTCTTGACGCCCTGGGGCTTGGTTACAAGGTCTTTCTGCTTTGTGATGTAATACGCGCAGTGGATGTTGAGCCTGGAGATGGACAAAAGGCCGTAGAAGAAATGAAAGAAAACGGGGCTTTTACTATCACCCTGGAAACCATCAGGTAGCATTGCCATTTGGAAAATGGCAATGCTACAATTTTATATCAAGCAACAGGTTTTCTCATTGTCTAAAACATTTTGCCCAGAGGATATATTAAATGTCTTTTACAAATATCAATGGCTTTAAGATATTCTATGAAATAGAGGGCAAGGGGGAACCTGTTTTTCTCCTGCACCATGGCTTCGGCTGTGCTGAGATGTGGAAAGATATTTACCCATGTCTTTCAGAAAAGGGGTATCAGGTTGTCATGTACGACAGGAGGGGCTACGGAAAATCTGCTCGTGGCGATGATTTTACGGACTTTTACAGAAGCGATGAATTCAGAATACTCTCCATGGAAGAACTGGAGCATTTACGCGATTTTCTAGGCATAGAGTCTTTTCATATAGTTGGTCAGTGCGAGGGAGGGGTCGTGGGAGCAGATTATTCGGCAAGTTATCCCGGGAGGGTAAAATCGTTGGTTACCGCCAGCACACAGTGCCACAGCCCAACGGACATGGTGGAGTTCAACAGGACTAAATTCGCCAAGCCTTTCGGAGAACTTGACTCGCATCTTATTGAAAAGTTTATGCATTGGCACGGCAGTCATAAGGCAGAAGAGAACTTCAACCTTTTTCGTACGTATGGCGGTGCATATGGGAGACGTTATTTCGATCTAAGGCCTGTCCTGAAATCAGTCAAATGTCCCGCCTTGGTAATGTATCCTGACCGTAGCGCCCTTTTTGAGATTGAGCAGGCTGTAGATTTTTACAGGTCTTTACCCATGGGCGAGCTGGCAGTAATACCACAATGCGGCCATAATACCTATGAACAGAAGCCCGGAGAATATATAAGGATACTGCTTGATTTTCTGGGGTGCCACAGCAGTTGAAAACCGGTTCCTTTGTATAAACTGAACGGACGGTGTTGTTTGCCCCCGCATCAAAGACTGGATCAATAGTAAACAAACATTGGTAGAGTGCCGTCTTCCATCAATTTTGTAGTTCTGCGTCCGAAAAAGTAACTCGGTTTATCCATTTCTTCTCCTACAACTACAAGAGAGGGGCTGAATTCCTTTGCGGTTTCATACATCGCATTTTCAGGGTTCCCTGTGTGCCATATCTTTTCAGGATGAATGCCGTATGCCTTGAGGTATATCTCTGCTCGATTCAAGAGGTATTCCCCGTCTTCCACTGAATCGGTAACCGTCAAAAGCTTCACCTTGTAGGTATCTGGAATATTAGGAGATATATGAGCCCATGCCCTCATCGCCCTTGTCGATGCGGCCTTTCCGCTGTACATTATAATAACGTTTCGATGAGGCTGAACCTTTTTGGGAACACCGATAATCGGACATACAGGTTCCCTCATCAGCTTCCTTATCAGATTGTCGTCAGGCTTTTGCGTAGTTTCAAACTTAAAAAAGGTTCGCAGACCCAGAATTGTGAGGTCTGCAATCTTGCATTCCTCCTTAAAGACCTCAAAAGGATTCCCTATCTTAAGGTATATTTCGCAGGGCACCTTTGACTCGGCACAGATTCTTTCGAACTGATCCATGAATTCCTTTGTCCGCGTAGAGGCGTGCTCCATTTTAGAATCTATGGATCTCTGGGCATAATAACTGCTTCCAACACCTGCGCCCACACCTGTTTTCCTAATACCTGGTTTATCCAGAATCGCGATTCCTATAAGGATGCCTCCAAAGGTTTGAGCCCTCCGGCATGCCCAGTGGATAGCACTCAAAGAAAACTCCGTTCCGTCGAGACCAACTATAATTCTCTGTTTCATAAAAAAATTACCTCGATTAGCTGATAAAAAGGCAAACAAAAAAAAACGACATACAGGTTACTGGTTTTTCAAAAGGGCGTTATTGAATAAATATTATCTCTATTAAGAAATGATAGGATTTTTTTAAAATTTGTCAAGGCAAGGATGAAGCCGGGTGGATGTGTCTAAATAAGATTAGACGTTATATTGTTATTAGACAGTAAGTATTAGACGGTAAAGATCAGGTAATTAGACAATTTAAAATCTTCCACAATACTCTCCATTAAAATAAGCATTAAAATCTAAATGCTTGAATTTAAAACATATGAACTGTTTATTTATACTGCATTTTATACTTGACAAACTGTTTTCATTGTGTAAGATGGCTGTGTAATTTCATCAAACCTGCTTTTTAACCCAAAGAGGCTTATAAGCGATGGAACAGGGAAAAGGGGATGAAACCAGCCTTATCACCAGCAAGGAAATTCTTTTTAAGACAGGTATTTCCAGGGCTACACTCAACAATTATATCAAGATGGGAATTATTCCAAAGCCGATCGTGGGCAGGCCTTCCGAAGATCTAAGGGGTGTCAAAAAGATCGGGTTTTTTCCCAGGGAAGTAGTGGATAGAATAACTCTGGTAAAGGGTCTAAAAAGGGAGGGCCATTCCATGGAGGACATAGCGAGGAGGTTTAGAGGCGAGACCTCCAGAAAAACGATATCTTTTCAAAAAAAGACAAACAGGACTGAATGGGCACGATCAAAAGGCCGTTACCTTGAAATTGACAACGTAAAATCAAGAATTGACTCCTCGGACCTTAGCCTGACTGTTGAAAATATCAGTTCTCCCGCTTATCTTATAAACCCGAATTTCGAGATAGAATGGGCAAACAGGGAGGCTCAAGAACAGATATTCCACCAGGATCTTTCCAGTATCGCGGAACTTGAATCCAGGAATATATTCAAATTACTCTTCAACTGGGAATTTCATGATTCAGTAAAAAACTGGCAGGATATAATTGGCTTGCATCTATCATATGCAGTTTCACGATTCGAAAAAAGAGAAATAGGAGACCTTTATGAAGGAATCACCGAAGGCGAAACAAGGTGTCTTGAAAAATTGTATGAAAATCAAACTCCCACTGAAGGCAGAGGTATAAATCACAGTAAAATTGATTTCAAATGGAGAGACGAATCAGTCACCGGATTTGAGATATATACCTCTTTTTTCCGTGAGGGATTGTTTTTTGTTTACGTGCCAAAGGAAAAGGAAGATCGAGGAATACTTGAGCTTCTGTCAAGAAGGGAGAAGGTGATAAATGAACTTCTGAGCCTGAGGATGCCTTCCCTTGTCTCTCTTTGCGTGCTTGTGGCGGATCTCCAGGACTCTGTAAAGATAAGCGCGGAGCTTCCGCCGGCCGAATATTTTCAGCTGATCAACGGCCTGTGGAGGTCACTGGTAGGTTCTTTTGATATGTTTCACGGTATTTGCGGAAAACATGCCGGTGACGGAATGCTCTACTATTTCATTAAGAGACCTGGCACGAATTATATAATGGATGCAATAACCTGTGCGGTACAGCTCAGGGAGAGGACCAAAAGATTCAGTAATGAATGGAAAATAAGAAAAGGATGGCTTCAGGATCTATATTTAAACATCGGAATAAATGAGGGTAAAGAATTTTTCGGTGCGATTGAATCCTCCGCAAATATTGAATTTACTGCCCTGGGCGATTCCATAAACTCGACTGCAAGGATTTCCGATCTGGCCAGATACGGGTCTATATTAACTACTAAAAATCTTATTAATAAAATCTCACCTGAAGATCTTGATTGCGTTTACTACGGCGTAAAGAGAAAAGACAAAGATAGAGATGTTTTTATAGAAAACTATTTTTCAAGGGTCAGTGACGTTCTGAAGAATTATGACCTCAACCATTCAAAATTTAATGATATCTCCACTCTTCCAATAACAGAGATAATAGATATAGTGAAGAGAAAAAAAACCGGCCGGTCATAATAAAACCCCGGAGTTACTGCCCGATCACCATTTATATTCAAGGCCGTTGCAAGCTTATCTGTTTTCCATCCGGAAAGCACCCTTTTGCCGATATCCGCATCAATGTGAGGCTTTTTGTACGGCACACCACATGCATTTCTAATAACAATTAATCGATTTTCTTAACTCAAATCACACACCATGCGGGTGACGCAAAACCGCCGGGTTTCCTCTATTTGTATAAAAAAACCAGGACTTCAGGCACTCAAGGTCTTTTAAGGATTGATAAGGTTGATATTCTGCCCTTTTTCTGGCATAGATTTGTATCTGTTGCGGAAAATTTCACCTTGCTTTTCAGCTGAGGTTATAAAGTCATGAAGATAATACGCTCTAGTTTTGAACAGGGTCCCATAAGGCCTCCAAATGAGGCAAGAAGCCTGCTTATTAGGCTAACCAGAAACTGTCCATGGAACCGGTGTCTGTTCTGCCCGGTGTATAAAAATAAGAAATTTTCCCTGAGAACCGTAAAAGAGATAAAAGAGGATATAATCAATGTTCGGGAAATCTCTGACCATATAAAGGAAATCTCTTGGAATCTCGGCAAAAAGGGACATGTTGACGACAAGGTTGTGAAAAAGGTGCTTGCCGAATATGGGGATGGTTACCGAAGCATAGCATTGTGGTTGTATTATGATACAGGGGCCTGTTTTCTTCAGGACGCCGACAACCTCGTTATGAGCACTAGTGATCTGGTGGATGTCCTAATGTTTTTGAGAAAAAAAATTCCGGAAATCACAAGAGTTACGACATATTCAAGATCACGCACCATTGTTAGAAAATCCCTTGAATCTTTGTCAAAAATTCACACTGCAGGACTGGACAGGGTACATGTCGGACTTGAAAGCGGCTACGATCCGGTGCTTAAGTTGGTCAAAAAGGGAGTCAGCGCACAGCAGCACATAGACGCGGGTAGAAAAACAGTTGAATCCGGAATGGAGCTTTCCGAATATGTCATGCCTGGTCTTGGTGGGCAGGAGATGTGGCGTGAACATGCAATCGAGACCGCCCGGGTACTCAATCAAATCAACCCTCATTTCATTCGTATTCGAAGCCTGAGGGTGCCCAAGAGGGTACCCCTTTATGAAAAACTGCTTGAGGGCAGTTTCCATATGCAAAGCGATGATATGATTGCTGAAGAGATAAAGATATTCATCGAGACACTTGAAGGCATTAACAGTATCCTGACAAGTGATCATATCATGAATCTGCTGGAGGAGGTCTCGGGTAAATTTCCAGAAGAAAAAGAAAAAATGATCGAGGCCGTAAGAAGATATCAGGGACTTACAGATGAAGACAGACTCATATACAGGGTAGGACGCAGAGGAGGAGCTTACAGATCAACAGACGATCTGAGCGATGATCCTGCAACCTACGGTAAAATAAGATGCCTTATTGCAGATATAATGGATGAACAGGGGGCTCAGGGCGCCGAACAATTCATATCCGACATGGTGGACCGCTACATATAACCTAGATAAGGGAACTGGACGCAGTAAAAATGAAATATTATCCTGTATATTTAGATATTAAGGGAAAAAACGCTTTGGTAATAGGCGGAGGTGCGGTCGCTCTTCGTAAGGTTGAAACACTGCTTGAATGTGGCGCGGTAGTTAACATCGTGAGCAGGGAACTTAACGATGAACTTGAGGGTCTTGTGGGAGATGGGCGGTTGTTTCATAAGGGAGAAATTTTCAGGGATGAACAACTGGAAGGGATGTTTATTGTAATAGCGGCCACTGACGACAGCGAACTGAATCACAGAATAAGCCGGATGGCCGAAAAGAGAGGCCTTCTCATAAATGCGGTGGACCAGCCTGCTGACTGCAATTTTATCGTTCCTTCATTAGTCAAACGTGGAGACCTGTTGATTGCCATATCTACCTCAGGGCAAAGTCCTGCTCTTGCCAGAAGACTTCGAAAGGAGCTTGAAGCACAGTTTGCCTGTGAATATGAACTATATCTGGTGCTTATGGGCCGTCTGAGGGAATTAGTCCGTCAAAGTGATCTCTGCCTGAACGAAAGGTCTGATCTGTTTAAATATCTAACCGAATCGAATCTTTTTGACCTCGTATGCAGAAAGGACAGTAAGGAGATTAAGTCCATGTTGCGGGGGGTTGTTCCGGAAGATATCGACCCTGACCATATTGTAGATGAAATTATGTGAGGCCTGTGAATAGAATGATTTTTTTGTGGTTCAATCTTGCGCTCATACTTGAACTCTGTGCTACAGGGGGCTTTGTCGTATATATTTTAAAACAACGTAAAGACATATTCAGATATTCCTATCTGATACTGATTGCCGGTTTCGTCTGTCATACCGTCTTTCTTATATATCAATATCTCCAGATTGGACCTATCCCGGGGGAAAATCTTAAATCCTCATTTTCTTTTTTTTCGTGGAGCATAATTTTTGCCTATCTGATATTTCAGCTGAGATTCAGGTTAATGGTACTGGGTTCATTTGTTGCACCCTTTGCCGCCTGTCTAATGATTATTTCATCGACAATGCCCTGGGCAGAGGGGCCCTCAGTCCCCGTCTTTAAAGGACTCTGGCTTCTTCTGCATGTAGGGACGATATTTATGGGCAACGGACTTTTTGCCATAGCCTTTTTGGCCTCAATCATGTACCTGTTGCAGGAACACTTCATAAAGAACAAAAAACTGGGTCCATTTTATAGCCGTCTGCCTTCTCTTGCTAGCCTAGACAGCATAAACCACTACTCACTTATCTATGGATTTCCTTTTCTTACAGCCGGCATGATCACCGGGTCGGTCTATGCCCAGTATATCCTTGGAGCCTACTGGCAGTGGGATCCCAAAGAGGTATGGTCTCTTATAACATGGCTTTTCTACGCTGCATTGCTTCACGAGAGGATAGCCGCTGGCTGGCGGGGCAGAAGGGCTGCTCTGATGTCGATAGCATGTTTCTGCATACTAATATTTACCTTTTTGGGTGTCAGCCTCTGGCTTGGAGGTTACCACAGCTTTGACGCCCAAGTGCTTAGATAAAAAATGACTCAGATATTAGATATTGGAATGAACCATGAAACAGCTCCCGTAGAGCTCAGGGAATGCCTGTCTTCAAGAGAAGACCACGTTGAAACAGCCATATCCGCGATAAGGTCCTGCCCCAGCATCACAGAGGGGCTGTTCCTTTCCACCTGTAACAGGGTCGAAATTTTGGTGATTACGGAAGATCCCCATAAGGCAAGGCAGGACATCATGGAGATCTTTCTTTCACTTGGAGAGATCCCCGAAGAATCGCTTGTAAAAAGCCTCTATACCTTAAAGGGAAAGGAGGCGGTGGAGCATATTTTCATGGTCGCCTCAAGCCTGGATTCAATGGTAGTAGGGGAACCTCAAATACTCGGCCAGTTAAAGAGAGCCTATGCTGAGAGCGTAAGTAAGAAGACATCCGGAGTAATACTTAACAGACTGATGCATAAGGCCTTTCATGTCGCCAAAAGGGTAAGGACAGAGACCGGCATATGCGAGGCGGCGGTGTCGATAAGTTATGCTGCGGTTGAACTTGCGAGAAAAATATTTTATGACCTTGAAGGGAAAAAGGCCCTTCTTGTTGGTGCGGGAGAGATGGCCGAACTGGCGGCAAAGCATTTGATCGGGCTTGGAATAAACTCAATGTTCGTCGCAAACAGGACTTTTGAACGGGCCGTGGAGGTTGCGTCCAGACTTTATGCCAAACCGGTATCTTTCGATGAAATACCTCAGCAGCTTGAAGAGGCGGACATCGTGATAACATCCACGGGGGCAACCGACTATGTGATTAGGCATGAGCATGTGAAGGCGTGCCTTAAAAAGAGGAAAAATCGGCTGCTCTTTTTCATTGATATCGCAGTTCCAAGGGATGTTGAACCAAGGGTAAACGACTTGAACAATGTCTACCTATACGATATCGACGACCTCAAGGGGATTATCAGTCATAATGTCGCGCAGAGAGGACATGAAGCGGTAAAGGCGGAAAGGATAGTCATTGAGGAAACACTCAGGTTCGAAAAATGGCTCAAGACCCTGGCCGTCGTTCCCACTATTGTAACCCTCAGAGAAAAGGTGGAAGACATTATTCAATGCGAAATAAAAAAAAGCAATTCGGCACTGAACGATTTAACCCCGCTTCAGATGGAGGCCGTAAAGGTGCTCACAAGATCGATCGGTGAGAAGGTCTTAAACGACCCGATACTATTTTTAAAGGGTAAGGCAGGAAGGCTGGCTCTGCATTCATATCTGGATATAACTCGGAAGCTTTTTAACCTTGATACCGACGGACAAAGAGAGAACAATAAAAAGGTAAGGTAGCAGGTTATGGAGGAGGGTGCCATGGACATTAAGGAAATGTTTATTGAAATAAAAAAAAGCCCTTATTACAAAAGGATGGGTATGATCGCAAGTCATCTGGGTGTTGTAAGAGAGACGTCCCTTGATGGTGCAAAAGTTTCAGCTGTCGAGGTGAGCTTTGATAAAGAAAAGATAAGGGAAGTAAAAAGAAAAATCTTGGACATAGAAGGCATACTTGAAGTATTAATTCAGACTTATGAAGGCAGACTTTGCGTCGGAGATGAGATAATGGCGGTTGTAATCGGCGGGGATACAAGGGAAAACGTATTTCCGGCGCTTATCAGCGCAGTTGATCTGCTGAAAAAAGAAGCATCAAAGAAGAGAGAAATTATTAGTTCGGGGGGTTGAAGATATGGGGATGGTTGATGTAGGGGATAAACCTGTTATAAGGCGCTTGGCAGAGGCATCAGGAAGGATACATCTTTCTCCTGAAACTATCATGAAGATCAAGCAAGGTGCAATACTCAAGGGAGACCCCCTTGTAATAGCGGAGGTGGGAGGAATGAATGCCGCAAAACAGACCCATCTCCTCATACCCCATTGTCACCAGATAGCCCTTGATAAGGTAGAGTTGTCATTCGATATATCAAGCCAGTGGATAGAGGCCAGTTGCATTGCTTCCGCTCAGGCGCGCACAGGAGTTGAGATGGAGGCCCTAGTCGGAGTGACCACTGCTCTCAACGTGATATGGGATATGGTAAAATACCTTGAAAAGGATAAAGATGGACAGTATCCGGGTACAAGGATGGATGCAATAAGGGTTATAAGAAAGGAAAAAGGTCTATAGGGGGCGTTTTAATTGAAAATGCACGACAGAAGACAAAGGGGCCTGAGCATCGGTTTTGTAGGTGCGGGAAGAGTAGGCACCGCAATGGCGGTAAGTCTTTACAGGGCCGGTTACAGAGTGGTCGGAATTTCTGACATTTCAAGAAAAAATGCGGATAGATTTCTCAGTCATGCGACTGAGTGCAGGTATTTTGGAAGTGCTCAAGAGCTGGCGGAAAGTGTGGAGCTGATTTTTATTACCACCTCTGATGATGCGATTTTTGAGGCAGCCTCTTCAATAGTGTGGCGCAAAGGCCAGATTGCGGTACACTGTAGTGGCGCTGCATCGCTTGACCTGCTTGAAAAACCTTATTCAGATGGGGCTCTTACAGGTTCTTTTCATCCCTGCCAGGCGTTTGCAGGGATAAACGAGGCAATATCCAATCTCCCAGGCTCTACTATTGCCATAGAGGCCCAAATGCCGCTTATTGAAATTCTAAAGGAAATGGCAGACTCAATCGAGTGCGGTCACATTGTTCTAGGACCGGGTGACAAGGCCCTGTATCACGCTGCCGCCGTTTTTGCCAGCAATTACTATGTAACATTATTAAAGGTTGCGGCCGATCTCTTTGAAACATTTGGGGTGAGATCTTCTCGAACCATAGAGATCCTTATGCCGCTTATTGAGGGAAATCTGAAAAATATCAAGGAAATAGGTTTACCTCGATGTCTTACGGGACCGATCTCTAGGGGTGATATCGGTACTATCAGAAAACATCTTGAATGCCTTGAGAATAAAACTCCGCAGTTTTCAAGGCTATACGCGGAGCTTGCCTTGCAGACTCTCCCGGTTGCAAAAGAGAAAGGGACCCTGAAAGAGCCTGAAAGCAAGACATTTGAAGGCATATTGCGAAAAGTCAGGGAACAGAGCGGAACCGCAAAACAATGATATTTTCAATGAATTGAAATAGTTCTCACAATGTTTTAAGTAGTTTCCATCCGGAAATGGCTGTTTTTCAAAATCTCGGGGTCAATTTACGGAATCACTTATTCGGCGTACTTAGTGCGCCTCCACGTAATACCCTGATTTTCTAAATCTTGTAAAAAATAGCTCATTTCTGGTGTGGCAAACTGCCAGTGCCCTTGATTTACTTCCTTGAGGGGCACAAACTAAATGTCACTTTTTAGGAGGTCAAAAGATGAAAATTAAGTTTGTTATCGGGATGTTCGCTGTTTCTACCTTGCTTCTACTGACCCTTACCAGCTTACCGGTCGAGGCGGGGACTGAGAAGATCGTATGGACCGCACAGTCAAGTTATCCTGCAGGCCTTCCGCAACTCTTTGCTCCTGCTGCCAGTTTCGCGGAAAAGATCAAAAAATTGACCGACGGACGCCTGACCGTGAGGATGAATCCGGGTGGGGCCATTGTTCCTTCAAAGAAGGTTCTTGACGCAGTTAGTGCAGGGACCCTTGATATGGGATGTACCTGGGCTGGCTGGTGGATAGGTAAATTTCCCGCCTCCGTTCTTTTCGGTAACTCTTTCCCGAACGGACTCCAGATGAGAGAGATGCTGAGCTGGATCTATTCGGGTGGAGGTCTTGAACTTTGGAACGAGATGTATGAAGGTCATGGACTGGTGGTATTGCCTCCTTACGGAATGCTCGGGTCTGAAAACTTCTGCTGGTCCAGAAAACCTATCAACGGCCTTGAGGATTTTAAGGGACTTAAGTTCAGGACCGTAGGGATATGGGGAAAATGTCTGGAGCGTCTCGGCGCAAGGGTTGTAAGTCTTGCCGGAGGGGAGGTCTATCCGTCACTTGAAAGGGGAGTCATAGATGCCTGTGAGTTCGGTACTCCGGCCATTGACAAAAAAATTGGCTTTCATGAAATATGCAAATATCTCAAACTACCAGGCATACATGAACCCTGCGCCCCCCTTGAAACTCTGGTCAACGAAAAGTCTTGGAACAAGCTTCCTGATGATCTCAAATATAAGGTCGAGGTGGCCTTGAAAGTCTCCTGTTTTGAGGCCGTCAACAAGATTATGAAAGAGGACGCGGAGGCAATGGCCTTTTTCAGGAATTATAAGGGGCTTGAGATCAGCAAGCTTTCCCCTGAGATCATAAAAGAAATAGTGAAGATCGGAGATGAAGAGCTTGATAAATTTGCTAATAAAGATGCATTTTTTGCAAAAGTCCTTGAATCTCAAAGATCTTTTAGGAAACTCGTAGAACCCTATGCAGAACTGGTCAGGCTTCCCTATCCTTATGCTGAATAATGTTAGAGGGGGGTATGAGCCCCTCACTGCCCCCCTGCAAATTGATTCAAACGGGTCTTGACATGAAAGATGTGGCCGTGGACAAACAAAATGGGGCAAAGGGGTTCTGTTCATCCTTCGCCCGGTACCTTGACAAGACAAGCGAGATAGCAGGTAAAGGGTCTTCCTGGCTCATACCTTTATTGATCCTGGAGTTGATGTATGACACCGTGGCCAGATATCTTTTTAATGCACCCACTTTCTGGTCCTATGACATCTCATACATGCTTTACGGAACGGTTTTCATGGGAGGGGCTGCCTACACTCTTCTGCTGGATGAGCACGTTCGAATAGAACTTATATATGAAAAGGTGTCGCCAAGAAAAAGGGCTATTATCGATATCATCGGATATCTCCTCTTTTTCTTTCCCCCCATCATGGCTCTCTTGTATTTCGGCACCGAGTTTGCCTTCAAATCATGGAAGATGCTTGAGGGTTCAGGCGAAAGCATGTGGTCTCCGGGCATATATCCCTTTAAGACCGTTATACCGATAACGGCACTTATGCTTCTTTTACAGGGAATAGTTCAGTTCTTCCGTGCCTTGGTCTCCCTTTCAGAAAAGGGGGAAGCGGGTTGATAGCAAATACCGAAATACTTCTCATAATACTGTTTGCAGGCCTTATTGCCGGGCTGTTGATCGGGTTTCCCGTACCCTTTGTCATGCTGGGTATATCACTGATCGTAGGGGTGCTCGGAGTGGGGCACGGGTTTTTCAACATGATGATTCTCCGGGTATTCGAGACAATGGAGAATTATATCCTGGTTGCCATAATTTTGTTCGTATACATGGGGATAATGCTTGAGCGCTCAGGCGCCGCCGAGCGTCTATTTTCTTCCACCCATATTCTACTCGGCAGACTGCGCGGAGGTCTGGCACTGACCGTGGTCGCTGTCTGTACTATTATGGCGGCCGCAACAGGCATAATGGGCGCACCGGTAATTGTTATGGGACTTTTTGCGCTTCCCGAAATGTTAAAAAAAGGCTATGACAAGGCCTTGAGTTCGGGGACCATCTGTGCGGGAGGCACACTCGGAATTTTGATTCCACCCAGCGTAATGCTTGTGGTTTACGGCCCTATGGCAGGGGTTTCCGTTGGAAAACTTTTTATGGCCGCTATAATCCCCGGTTTGATACTGTCAATACTTTACGCGACCTATATAATCGCCAGATGCGCCTTAAACCCTGAACTGGGCCCAGCTCTTCCTGTTGAGCAGAGAGACTTCAGCGCGGGCAAAAAATTTATAATGGCTGCTACATCAATGGCGCCAACGCTCCTGCTTATATTTGCGGTTCTCGGCACCATATTTTTTGGTGTTGCCGCACCTACCGAGGCCGCGGCAGTTGGAGCGTTTGCGAGCGTAATACTTGCACTTTTCTACAGACGTCTCAACTGGGATAGTTTCAAGGAATCGATCTATCAGACCTTAAGGGTATCAAGTATGATCATGTTGATTGTTGCGGCTGCCTTTGTTTTTACCGGGACCTTCATGCTTGTCGGCGGAGGCAGCCTTGTTAAGGAAATCCTCCTTGGCCTGCCTGTCGGCAAATGGGGTATCCTTTCCATAATGATGGCTGCCTTCTTCTTTTTCGGTTTGTTTATGGAATGGGTTGGAATCGTTCCCATACTGGTTCCTATTTTTACACCTGTCATTTCGGAACTCGGATTTGATCCGCTATGGGCCGCAATGCTTTTCTGCGTAACAATGCAGACCTCATTCCTCACCCCTCCGATGGCTCCGGCCCTATTTTATCTCAAGGGCGTTGCTCCCAAAGGAGTGGATTTCGGAAGGCATATCGTGGGAGGTACTCTACCATACATAGGTCTGCAGCTACTGGGTGTTGCGCTGGTAGCGCTTTTTCCTCAATTAACGCTGTGGCTCCCGGGCCTCATGATAAGATAACTTATTGCAACTGAGCGGTTGCCATCCCAGAGCTAAGGGTTATAGGATTGACTGCTAAGGAATTTTGAAACAAGGCCTGTGGTTATGAATCATAGGATACTGTTTAATGATATGATTGGATGAGAGTATGAAAAAAACACAACCATTGATTATATCGGGAGGCCTTGATTGTCTGCCCTTTTACAGGGAAAACAAAAACACAAAACCGATAAGCGGGGGAAAAATGAAAAAGATCCTTGTTCTTGCTGTTTTTATTTTCTTTTCTTTTTCCGTTTCAGCATCGTTCGCCCAGAGGGCCTTTGTAACCGATTCCTTCAAGATAACCCTACGAAAAGGGCCTGGAAACGACAATAAGATCATTGCATTGCTGCCTTCAGGGCAACAGATTGATATAATTGAAAAAAAAGGTGACTGGACCCATGTGAGGCTTCCCGGACCGGATGGAAAGGAGGGTTGGGTCGTAAGCGGATATGTAATAGATCGGCTGCCGTGGGAAAAAAAGTCCAAGGAGCTTGAGAAAGAGAATGAAAAGTTAAAGAAAAAATTAAACAATATAGAGCAACAGTGGGAAAATTCGTCTGAAAAAGAAAAAAGGCTGAGCCAGGAATTAATCGCCAACAGGGGGGCACTTGAAAAGATAAAAGATAATTACAGGAAACTGAAAAACGATTCATCGGAATTTCTAAAACTAAAGGCGGAACACGAAAAGAGCCTGAAGATTCTAAGTGAAACCGAAAACAGACTTGACGCCCTTTTAAAGGAAACGGAAGGCCTTAGATCTTCCCAGAAAAACAGATGGTTTGCCACCGGCGCACTTGTTCTGCTTTGCGGGCTTCTTATAGGAGCCCTTGTGGGTCGTCAGCAAAAAAAGAGAAAATCAACCTATTACTGATGAATGAGGAGATCGGGTAATAATTTAAGGCCCAAGGCCATGGACTGCGAGACCTTTTGACAGACATCCCGTTGGTCTTTTTACTTACGTTCATATCCTGCCTAATCATACACCCCCATTATATCTTGAGTATCAAAATGGTTTTGATTTATAGTGCAGCGCAAATGCAGGAGGATTGTAGATTTGCATCTTGAAACTACCATGAAACAGTCCGTGGTTCGGAGGACCGCCAGGAAATTTGCTGAATCAAGGCTCGCAAATGCAGCCATAGAGATGGACAATACAGGTGTCTTTCCCCTGAATCTGGCCCATGAGATGGGCCGACTCAAATACTTCGGCCTGGAGATACCGCATGAGTTTGGTGGGGCCGGACTCGACACCCTGAGCAGCGCAATAGTTATAGAAGAGATTTCAAGGACAAACGCGGCGATGGGCCTCTGCGTTGCGGTTCATAACGGTGTGGCGGCAACCCCCGTTCACATTTACGGAAACGAAGACCAGAAGAGGTCATTTTTGCCGGCACTTGCAACCGGAAATAAGATCGGGACCTTCTGCCTTACCGAGCCTAATTCAGGCTCTGATGCATCATCTCTTGAGACAAGGGCATACAGGCGAGGAAACGGTTATGTGATAAACGGTAACAAGGTGTTCGTAACCAACGGAGGCATATCCGGGATAAATCTCATATTTGCCAGGCTTGAAATCGCGGGGAAAAGGGACAGCTTCTCTGTCTTTATCGTGGAATCCGATAGAAAGGGCGTTGAAAAGGGCCCGGTTGAGGAAATGATGGGAATGAGAGGGAATCCGGTATGCTCCATATCTCTTTATGATTGTTACATCCCGGAAGAAAATCTGCTTGGTGAAGAAGGTCAGGGTCTCAGGATTGCCCTTTCAACACTTAACGGAGGCCGCATTGGAATAGCTGCTCAGGCCTTGGGCATAGGCCAGGGGGCTCTTGACATGTCTCTCAAATATGCCAAAGAAAGATATCAGTTCGGCAGACCTTTATCAGATTTCGGGGCTGTAAAAGCTAAGCTTTCGGACATGGCTACCCGGCTTGAGGCATCAAGGCTTCTCACATACCGTGCCTGTGATCTCAGAGAAAAGGGACTTGATCACTCAAGACAGTCGGCTATGGCAAAACTCTATTCCAGTGAAAGCGCCGTGGAGGCCACTCGAACGGGGATTCAAATACATGGCGGCTATGGTTATACCAAGGCCTATCCGATCGAGCGATTGTACAGGGACGCGAAGGTTTGCGAGATATATGAAGGTACTTCAGAGGTCCAAAGGATGGTAATCTCAAGGAGTGTCATAAAGGGTGAGAAATAAAGACAGAGACCTATAATGAATATAGTGGTTTTTATAAAACAGGTGCCTGATGTACCTGCCATCAAAATCGATCATCAACGTATGACTATCATAAGAGAGGGAGTGGACAGTATCATAAATCCGCTCGACTATGTTGCCCTTCTGTGCGCAAAAGAACTTAAGCAGAGGGAAGGGGGGCATATGACGGTCGTAACAATGGGGCCTCCACAGAGTGAAGAGGCCCTCCGGGAATCCTTGGCCGCCGGGGCCGATCGCGCTATCCTGCTTACAGACTCATACTTTGCAGGGGCGGACACGCTGGCAACTTCTCATGTGCTTGCAAGTGCTGTCAGACGCATGGAACAGTTCCCGGATCTGATATTGTGCGGCATGCAGACTGTTGACAGTGATACCGGTCATGTTGGCCCTCAAATCGCTGAAGAACTTGATTTGCCTCAGGTCTGCGGCGTAACCGAAATCCTGAGTGAAGGCGAACACCTGCTGGTAAAACGTCTCGGTGACGGGTTCCTGGATACCGTTAAGGTTTCCATTCCCGCTCTTCTTACAATTAACAGCGGTTTTCAAGAAACCGAGCATCTCTCCCTGGGAGAAGTTGACAAGGCCTTTTCAGAAAAACAGATCGTCTGCTGGTCAAGACAAGACCTTGGTCTGTCCAGAGACGACGTAGGCTTTAAAGGCTCCGCAACACAGGTCTGGAGACTGCAAAAACCTCCTGCGAGCAAAAAGGCAGAGATAATAACCGGAAGCCCTCAGATCCTTACCGATGCTTTTGTAAAGAAGCTGGAGGAGTTAAGCCTTGTTGATGAGGAGGACACCGGTGAATAATAATGCAGGCAAGGTCTGGGTTTTTGGGGACTACAGAAACTATTTCCAAAATCGGGTGACGCTTCAACTCATAGCAAAGGGGAAAGAACTTGCTGAAACCATCGGAACCGAGCTCTCGGTGGTTTTATTGGGTGAGTCACCTAACCAGTATGCGATGGAATATGTGGCACATGGGGCTGACATCATTATTATGGGCGAAAGCCGGGATCTAAAAGAATATCATGTGGAAACCTTTACAGAGGTTGTGAGCGCTTGGGTAAGGTCATATAAGCCGGATATATTTATTGCCGGCGCCACCTCATTTGGAAGGGAATTCTTCCCCCGCCTTGCCAAGAGACTCAAAACAGGTCTCAGCGCTGACTGTGTCTGCCTTGACATCGACCCTGATACAGGCCTGCTGATCCAGACCACTCCGGCTTGGGGCGGGGAGCTTCTGGCAGAAGTGGTAACGCCGTTTTCAAGACCTCAGATGGCAACCGTTCACCCCGGGATATTCAAAGAGAGGTGCCATGATAAAAGTCGTATCGGAAGGATAATATATCCTGATATAGGCCACATACCACAGCCGAGAGAAAGGGTCTTAAGGAGCAAACGGTATCAAACCAGAGACATCGACCTTGAAAATGCGAGGGTTGTCGTGGCAGGGGGAAGGGGTATATGTTCAAAGGAAAATCTTGATCATCTTTTTGAGCTTGCCGGACTTCTTGAAGGGGAGGTGGGTGTTACCAGGCCGGTAGTGCTGGCAGGGTGGGCAGATGAGGAAAGACTTCTCGGCCAGACAGGAAAAAGCGTCAAGCCGAAGCTTTTCATATCGTGCGGGACATCCGGTGCGCTGCAATTCACGACAGGCATAAGGGGATCCGAGACACTTATCGCCATTAACCGGGATCCCAACGCGCCCATTTTTAAGATTGCAGATCTCGGCCTGGTGGGAGACGCCACAGTCCTTCTGCCATTTATTCTGGAGAAACTGAAAAAACGTCTTTAAAGGAATGATTTAATGTTGAACGTAAAAGAAAGCAGGGTAAGCGCCTATCACAATTATCTGATAAATGGAATGCTTTCACCCTGTATGCTGATCGGTGAGCAGAACGGGGGTAACGGTTTTTATCTGCTTTTTGATTTTGTATCCCCCGGTGGCAGGATGCCCCTTGTAAATGGCACGATTTACGGCCCGCAAAAAGATGTCCTTGCAAGGATCAAAGAAAATGAATTGATTGAAAATCCCGGAGCGTGCTCGTTCCATTTCATTCAAGGCGACTTTGCCCTTTCAGCCCCTGACAACAAGGCTATCCTGGTGGCGAAAACCCATGAATTTACAAACGGGTATATGACCACAATCAACGCAAGGCTTTATGATGAAAAAGGGATTCTCAGGGTAGAGCCCCTGGGTAACAGTATTCAGGTCCATGGCGAAGCAAATACCGCCCTTACCAGATCGATTCCCCTACACACATAGAAAGAATAATTTCCATGGACAAAGACGATAAAACGAGTAGGGCGCATACGGCCGAGTTGACTCTTCCCACCTGTGAACTTGTGGCCATCGGAAGCGAAATACTTCTCGGGCAGATAAACGATACCAACACGGCCTATCTGGCAAAAGAACTGTCTCAGATTGGAATTACGGTAGAATATCGAACCGTGGTGGGGGATAGACTCGAACAGATAAGAGACGTGATCAAGGCAGCGGTTGACAGATGTGATCTGGTAATAACTACCGGAGGACTGGGACCGACCCTTGACGATATAACCAGGGATGCGGTTGCAGCGGCAGGGGAAGTGCAGCTGGAATTCCGCGAAGAACTCATGGCGCAGATAAAAGAGATATTCTTAAGATATGGATTTAAGATGTCGGAAAACAACCGACGCCAGGCCTTTGTTCCAAAGGGCAGTTATTCCGTTTCCAACCGGGCAGGAACCGCACCTGCCTTTATAACGGAGATGCATGGCAAACCGGTAATATCGATTCCGGGGGTACCAAGGGAAATGAAGGTGTTGATGAAAGAAAAGATTATCCCATGGTTGAAGAAACGCTACCATCTCACCTCTCAGGCATTAACATATCAGATTCTCAAGGTTATAGGCATTGGGGAAAGCGTGGTTGACACTATTATAGGAGATCTCATAGTGCCAGGAAGCAATCCCGAGGTAGGCCTGATGGCTTCACCGGGGGAGATTACCGTTCGTATCGCTGCAAAGGCCGAAGACCGGCAAAGTGCGGAAAAGGTTATAGGGCCGGTCCGGGAAGAGATGGTCCGGCGCCTGGGAAACAGCATATATACATATGATAACCGAACGATCCAGGAGGTGGTTGAATCACTTTTAGTCAAAGCGAACCTACAAGTTGCATTGCTGGAGACATTTACAGGCGGTTTGATTGCAAGCGCGATGAGTTCGATACCCTCTCAAATGACAAGACGATGCATCATTTTTAACCGAAGAGACATGCTCGATCAAGATGAGGATGAAAATGTCTCTGGCGTTGATACCGAAAAGGCCCTTTATATGGCCTCCAAAATTTCAAAAGACTATTCTGCTGATATGGGTCTGGCGGTTCTGGGTTTTCCTAAAGAGGTGAAGGACCACATGGAGTTGGAGGGTTTTTCCGCCGCTGTCTTAGGGGACAGTTTTAAATGCCTTTCATGGAAGTCGGGAGGCGACCTTAAAAGGATTCAGAGACTTGGCACCCTCACAGGCCTTAACACACTGAGGCTTCTTCTGCTGGAGAAAGCCTGTTCCAAAGACTGAACGAGCTTTTACAGGGGGAGCTTGCCTTTAAAAGAATATTAATGTGTCTATGATGAAGACAGGGACCAGGAAGATCAAAGAATACTTTATCATATAACCGAAGAAGCTTGGCATCGGGGTGCCGGACTCTTCAGCAATCGAACGTACCATAAAATTGGGTGCGTTTCCTATATATGTAACGGCACCGAAGAAGACCGCGCCTGCAGAGATCGCCTTCAGAAAAATGGCGTTTTCACTCATCAGTAAAGGGACCGAATGGGTTTCAGCAATCCCCGGATAAAAACTGCCCAGGGCGGTATTGAAAAAAGTAAGATATGTGGGGGCATTATCAAGAAAGCTTGAAAGCCCGCCCGTGATCCAGAAATAATGGATAGGCTCCTTGACCGTGGCAATAAGGAAGGCCATTTCACCCTTTAAGCCGGCCTTGAGTATCAAAAGACAGGGTGTCATGGTTATAAAAATACCTATGAACAGGTAGGCAACCTCCTGAATCGGAAACCATGTAAACTCGTTGTCTTCGCGTATCTTCCTTTTTGTTGTGTACAAAGACAGAAGACCCATAATTATGAGAAGACCGTTACGGGCCCAGTCCTGAACAGGGATATTTATCCCCAGGGTGTTGACCGTTCCCCAATCCACCGTCCCACTCAGCAATACGGAACCGATTATTCCTGCGAGAAATAGAAAGTTTAAGGTTCCCTGGAGCCTGAGCGGTTCCTTCACTCCGTCTACATCTACCGCTGAAACACCCTCTTTCTTGAAATTATATAGATCCAGCGCAAAATATATCGCGAGAAGCAGAAAAACGGTCAACAACATGTGAGGCATTATATTGAAGGTCCAGAAAAAGGACACCCCGTGAAGAAAACCCAGAAACAGAGGGGGATCTCCAAGAGGGGTAAGGGAACCGCCTATATTTGCTACAAGAAAGATAAAAAAGACTATCATGAAGGTTTTGTTCTTTCTGTAATCATTGGCCCTCATGAAAGGCCTTATAAGAAGCATTGCCGCGCCAGTTGTGCCCATCCATGAAGCGAGCACTGTGCCTATAATAAGAATGATGGTATTAACTATCGGCGTGCCCCTGAGGCTTCCTTTTAAAAGGATGCCCCCGGAAACGGTGAAAAGTGCCCAAAGCAGGATTATAAAAGGCACATAGTCTACAAGTATTATATGCAGGATTTCGTGAAGAGCAGGATACCTGTATGCCATAAGAAACGGGACTGCAAGAACGGCCGCCCAAAGGGCGGATACCTTACCGAAATTATGATGCCAGAATTCGGGTGCGAAAAGCGGAAAAAGTGCTATGGATAAAAGCATGCATGCAAAGGGAATGCAGCTCCACAGCGGCAGAATCTCTCCCAGATTAATATGCGGTTTACCATGGGCGCTGTCATCAGGGCTTCCCTGGTGAGATTCGTTGTGGGAGTCGCCTGTTATTTCTGTTTGTTCGGCGCCAGCCGGATGATTCGCAGACAAGGCGACGGGAGGAGAGAATGAAAGGATCAGGGTCACGATTAGAAGAGAGAAAAATGCGTACATCCTCCATAATTTCATTCTCACTTACCTCCTAAGTAGCTGACAACTCAGATCAAATTCAACAAAGGATCAGCAAAACCGGAATTGCTGAGGATCAGCTGTCAAATTTACCGGTCGAAGATGTTAATGTTAGTCACAGCGGTTGAGATGGAACTCTAAAGCTTTAAAAGGGCTTCAAGAAACCCCATGTTTTCGCCTTTTCTTTTAACCGCAAGAAGCGGTATCGAACACTCCTTTATAAGATGCTCGGTAACACTGCCCAACAATACCCCTGCAGCAGCCTTTCTTCCTCTTGAACCTATTACGATAAGGTCAAAATCATCATGATCCAGTATCTCTTCTTCAATACCCTTGTGCTTCTTACCCTGAAGCCTGAAAAGAGGGATGGGCTTGATGCCTTTCATATCCAGAGATTTTACAAATTGCGCAAACGCATTCTCGGCGTGACCTTTCATGATTTCGGCAAATTCTTCATATGATTTTCCCGTCTTATAATAGCCAAGCGGTACATCATAGATATGCAGGCAGTTTATTTCCTTGGTGTCTGAGGCAAGGGCGAATGCAATGGATACCTCCATGGCATCGCTTGCGTGTTCGGAAAAATCAATCGGCACAAGAATATGTTTGAAATCGGGGTCTATCGCTTCGGGAACCAGAAGCACGGAACAAGGTGCCTTTCTTGCAAGTTTAGTAAAAAACGACCCTTCACTGCTTTCCCCTGTCCTATGCATAAGTATCAGATCGGTCTCGTCTTCTTTGGCTCGGCGTAACAGATCTATAAGGGGATGGCCCTCAATCGCATCGAACTCCAGTCTTATGGAGGAGTTGCGCCGGAAGTTTTTTTCTACCAGTTCCTCAAGCTCGAGTCTTACTGAAAAATCGCATGTCGGGGCCAGTTCAGGATAGTCCCTGAGCAGATCATCAGGAATCTCTTCGCATTTGCTGTCAAGGTATAGAAATACGATCTTTTCCGTATCAGCAAGGCGGCTTATCTTTTCCGCGAACCTAATTACAGTTGATTTTTTAGTACCGTAAGGAATTCCCACCAGCAAACGCTTATAACGATACATAAACTGCTCCTTTCCACATCTTTATCTGAAACCGGTATTATATGAGTGAAAAAAGGCTTCTAAAGTGAATTTTCATTCATTTTAGAAACATAGGCCAGCCCCTTTATTGTGTCAAGAAAGAAATAAAAAGCTCACTTGAACGCAGCATACAGCTGCGCACCTTCATGCTCATGAAAAGGGACTTGAGGTTGAACAAGAACCTCCGGAAACCCCCTTTGTCGTAGAACCGCTCGAAGTTGAAAAACAGGACAAAACCCGCTCAGAGTCCAACTCTCCGCATTCCGGACATTTGACACAATTTTCATCACTGCTTCTTATACAGAGAAATTCAAACGTCTTACCGCATTTTTTACATTTGTATTCATATATAGGCATTGTTTTCCCCCTAAGCCTCTCCCATATTTAATTTTGCGGGAATAAATTTAATATGTAAATCTGTACAGTTTTCTGAAAAGGATAATACATGTATAAAGATAATCAAACAAGGGGTCAAACAAATTCCAGGCTAACCCTTCAAAAGGCGGGGCAGAAACAGGCTGAGACCCGGCCAGTAAGTTATCACGATAAGGGCTGCAATAAGTAGAATCAGGAAGGGTATTGTCGCCCTGTACAGCTGAAGCACAGGCCTTTGGAATCTTGAACTTGCGATAAAGAGATTCAGCCCCACAGGAGGTGTATTATATCCTATACCCAAATTCGCCAGAAACAGTACCCCGAGATGGACCGGATCTATGCCGAAACGACTGGCAACTGGAACTATCAGGGGTACGACAACCAGTATGGCACTGAAGATGTCCATCATGCATCCAACCAGGATAAGAAAAACATTCAAGACAAGGAGAAAACCTATCTTTGTGGTTACAACACCTTCCATTAACTTCAATATCTTCATCGGGATAAAGGCGTCCACCATGTAATTGGTAAGGCCTAAAGCCGCTCCCAGTATTATCAAAATTCCGCCCGTCATCTTGGTGCTTTCCTTCATTATTCGCGGAAGATCCCTTGAAAAGGATATTTCACGAAAAATGAGCAGCTTTATGAAAAGCACATATACTACCGTCAGGGCGGCCGCCTCGGTGGCAGTGCAGAAGCCTGTGTATATACCTGCAATTATTAGAAGGGGAATAGGCGTTTCCCATGCCGAACCTTTCAGAGAACTGGAAAACTCCCTCACAGAGAAACTGGGCCTTTCGATTTTCCATCTTCTACCCATATAAACGGAAAACATGCAGAGGACCCCTATCATAAGTGTCCCTGGCAAAAGACCGGCGACAAACAGATCCTTTATGCTCGTGCCTGAAACAAAACCGTATAAAATTACGGGCAGACTTGGTGGAAAATGCAGCCCGAGGCTGCCGGAGGAGGTCATAAGGCCCAGGGAAAAGTCCTCACTGTAGCCTTCTGAAATCAGAGAGGGGAACAGCAGGCCTCCAAGCGCTATTATGGTTACTCCGGTTGCCCCTGTTATAGCCGTAAAAAAGGCACAGGAAACAAGTGCAACGATTCCGAACCCACCGGGTATCCAACCAAAGAGACTCTTTGAAAACCTGACCAGTCGCTTTGAGGTACCCCCCTCGGATAAAAGATAGCCTGCGAATGTAAAAAGAGGAACCGCCAGGAGGACAGGGGAGTTTGCAAGACGGCAGAGCTCAATCGGGATAGCGGCAAAATCGATATTGCTGGTGGTGAGACCCAGCATCGTTGCTGCCAGGATAGCTATGAAAAGCGGCAGCCCGAAAAGAGTCAGGGCTATGAGAATTAAGGCAGAAGCAGTGATCATCGCCTGATTTCCTTCGTAAGTTCTATGGCGCTATTTGCGCCCATAATGACAAAACGGAAAAGGATTGAGCCGAACCCTACAGGAAGTATTATCTGCCCTATCCATGAAGGAATATTTAAAAACAGCTCCCCTCCAAATTCCATTTCAAGAAATATGTAACCTATGCAAACCTTCAGCATTACGACGCAAATAACTATACAGAAAAGGCTTATAACCATTTCCCTAAAGGAATTCCATTTACCTTTTTTGGATGCGGAAAAAAGATCTATCTTTATATGCCCGTTATCGGAGGTAAGGAGTGAGGCTCCGACAAAGGAAAGCCATAGCACAAGAAGCCTCACAAGTGTGTCTGACCATTCCATATTGCCCATTAGGATGTTTGCCCATTTTATATGCAGGTGTGTGTAGATGGCACGGAGCATAATCCGGCAAAAGGTGAAGAAAACCATCATCCCCAGCATTACGTAAACAAGCCACCCCTCAATAGATTGAAACAGCCTGTCGGCAGCCCGGAGCCTTCTGGTTATTTCATTTACTGTCAGCCCATCTATCTCACTGGTCACAATAGCCGGAGGCCTCTGTTCTAGGTCGATCAAGTATATTATAAACGCGTTCAAGAAGACTTTTCGGGAAAAACCTTTCTGAAAGATCCGACGCCACCATTTTATGTAGATCAAAAAACCTCTGAAGCTCTTTGCCTTTCGGTTTAGGTGTGACAATAAAGTCTTTTTGCTTGATCAATTCGATGATCTCCCTTGTCTGAGTCCTAAGCTCCGAGGTGAGTCGAGCCATGGCAGAATCGAATCCCTGTTTAAGCATAGGCTTAAGCTCTTCAGGCAGTCGGCTGAAGAATCTGGAGGATAGAAGCACCGCACCGGTCGAATGGGATAGTGGGAGGGCCATCATAAATTTCATCTGGCAATGCCACTGAAGGGCGATTGCACCCAGTGGAGGGGCATAAACCGTGTCCACCATGCCTCTGTTTATTGCCGTGGTTACGTCGGTGATTGCCAGAAAAATGGGATTTATGCCCATCGAGTTGAAGGTCGCCTTTGCTACCGGATCATTTGACCATGCCCATACCTTACGTTTAGAAAGGTCTTCGACCCTGTCAATCCTTTTTTTGGAAAAGAGGTGCACGTCCCCGACCTCCGCCCATGAAAGGAGTTCAAATCCTTTTTCTCGAAATTGCTTTTCAAAAAAAGGGCGCAAGGCCTTTTGCAATCGGTCGATTTCCTCGTCACTCCTGGTAAGAAACGGCAGGTCAAGCACTCTGACCAACGGCAAAACTCTTCCGAATCCTACTCCCGAAAACGCGGCACAGTTCAATTGACCGATTCTGATTTTTTTGAGGACATCAAGTTCATCTCCTGCTATGCCTCCGGCGTATATCCTGAATCCCAGTCTGTTGTCGCTCTTTGACCTTAAGTCCTTGTCAAGCAATTTCATATGTCTGATCCAGGTCGACCCATCAGGAGCTACGGTTGCAAACTTTATGAGATATTGGGGGTTGGCCTCTGATTTCTCAGGGAACAACAAATAAAGAAAAACCGTCATTAATATTAGGATTGAACCGAATGATATTGTTCCTTTTCTGATCAAGACATTCCTCCTAATAAAAAAGCTCATCCGTTATTTGTCTAAGCCTCAAAATCCTCTTCTGTATCATCGCGTTTAGGATGCAGGCATCTTTTATCTCTGACGGGTCTTTTTGTGTTACCTCGTCAATCAGATTTAAAAACAGCGTCTTATCCTGGATTCTTACTGCGTAGTACCTGGCATAGTAATAGTGAGCGAGAAAAAATTTTCTATGGCTCTGTGAAAGAGCCTCTTCAAAGTAGGACTTCGCTCGGTCAGGGTCGCCTCCCAGAAGAGGGGGTTTTGCGGCAAACATTGTGCCGGCAATGATCCTCGGGGTTGAATGGAAATGGGACGGGTCAATATCCAAAACCTTCTTAAGGAGCAATTCGGCCACAGGGATTTGAACCAGTGCCCTTGGATTGTCAAGATTTAGGTTTACCCAGCAATTCCACGCTAGAGAGGTCCAGAAAATGGTGTCCAACTCGTCCCCTGAGAGATATCTGGATTTTCTTTTTATTTCAGATAATATGATGTCATCCTTATCAGAGAAAACACCAGGGCCAAAGAGTGCCGTCAGACCATAATTCCTTGCCCTGACATAGATAGAGGAAATCCTGGAACATTCCTTTTCCTCGTCGCAAAAGAGCATTCCGTAGCCGGTAAAGCCCATGCATAGGCCCTTTAAGACATCTCTGTTACCGGGATCTTGTTTTAAAATACCCTCGAGCAGCTTCAGGTTTGAAGGAAGTGACTGCCTTGCAAGTTCAAGGTCGCATTCCTCAAAAAAGGACCCTGTTATATTATGGATAAGGGATGAAGAAGATCTGATGGCAAGTCTAGTACACCCCCCATGGATAATGGCGATTAGGAAAATGGGAAGCATTGCTTTGGATATTAGCTTACTACGCATTTATTGCCTCCTGATCTACGCCTGCCTGGGTGAGGTATCAGCCCCGGGCTTGTTCAACCCGGGAAAGATGACTCAAGGACTCTATCGGTTCGCACCGGTGCAATTAAAAATGGCCTCCTTTTTTTTAGAACCATTTAAGACCAACCGATAAGTGGACGGGACGAAACCATCAGCAGAACACAGTGAATCTAGTAGCCTATGAAGGGGTCGTATTTTTCAGGCCTTTTTTCCAGCAGTTTTTTCGCCAGAAACTGGGCACCGGCTCCGTTTTCCATATCCGCCACCTGCCTGTAATAATCACAGGCCCTATCCCTTTTACCTTCAAAATCAAATGACATGCCTATCTTTATGATAGGCCATGCGATCATCAAAGGATCGTTTTCAGGGTCGCTCTCATCCAGGATTGAATATAGTTTGGCTCTGGCCTTCCGGTAGGAACCGGAGAAGAGATCCTCTATCGACTCCAGGTAAAGTGCACGTTTCAGCCATGGTAATGATTTATACCGTGCAGTCTCCTCTTTGCCTCTGTCCCGGAAATAAGAGACGACCTCTCGGTAGCCTTTCCTTTCCCCGATACGCAACAGCGTGACTCCTTTAAGGACCTGATATCTGAGGTTTTCAGGATATCTGTCCGAAAGAAAATTGGCAAGCACAAGAGCCTTTTGCAGGTCTTCTTCGAGAAAAAGATAGATGTGGAGCAATACGCTTTTTGCCTCTGTTCTGCAATAGCGCGCCTTGGCGGCGGCGATATTTAGTTCCTTTAACCCCTCTTCTTTTCCGCCCTTCCTTATAAGCAGGTATGAAATAAACTTTAATACACCTGAAAGCCTTGCAGTGTAATAATCAAACATACCTAACCCCAGAAGGACATCGCTGTCTGAAGGATCCATGGACCGGCAGGTCTTTAAGGCCTCAACCGCGTCTAGGGCAAGGAAAAAGGCGGAAATCCATTTACCCTTCATCAATTCAAGGCGGCCTTTGAAACCGAGGGCGCCTCCCAGGTAGAGGTAATCATGCTTGTCGCCGCCGCTTACCTCTATTCGAGATTTTGCTATATCGATTGTCTTGCCTATGCGTTTTTCATATTCTGCCGAGTTTTGCTTTGTCCAGAAACCGTTTGCCATACGGGACCAACTGACCATGGACAAGTAGAAATAGCCGATCGGACTTTCGGGGAGGACCTCTATCGTATTTCTAAAGACAGCATCCGCCTTAACGAATTCCATATTGTAAAGGCCGTCGATCCCAATTTGTATATCTTCCCTTTCAGATAATCTATCGGGCCGATCGTTGCCTTCCGAGGCCATGCTGCGTTGCATCAAAAAGAAAATTATGGTGAATGATATAAGAAAAGTTAGTATAAACGTCCAAGGCACATGGGAAACCTGAATGCTCGAAGAATAGTTCGGCCTCATCGTTTGCTTTTTATCAATCCTTGGAATATCTGGCCTTATCCCCGGCACAGGGAACCTCCTGGAAAATTTTATCAAAAACCAGATAAGTTGATTTTCTAAATTTTTTACTTAATTTATAACGCTACAAAAAGGGCCGGTTTTAGGCAAGAAAGAATTCGAGCCCATACGAATAGATGTTTGAGTAAAAAGCTAACTCGAAGAATTTGTTGCTATTTTATCAAAATATGTTATGCTGTTTGATTATTGTTGTTTCTAACTTTCCTTTTGTACGAGGTTCTGATTTATCTTTTTTGTTTTTAGATAATATATGGAAAAATTTTGTTTGTATAGAATATTGCATATAAACAACCGGGGGACAGTAAAACATGAAAATATTGATAGTTGGCGGAACAGGGATGCTGGGAAGTGACTGCATGGAAATATTCAGTAGAGACTGTGAAGTTATCGCTCCAACCAGCAGTGAGATGGATATAATAAGCTGGGACGGGGTAATAGAAACACTTCAGGATCTTACACCTGAAGTCGTTTTGAACTGCGCGGGATTTAATGATGTAGATGCATGCGAAACAGAGGATTTCAAGGTAAAGAAGCTGAATGTGGAAGGACCCAGGAACCTTGCCCAATGCTCAGCCAGATTTGAGTGCAGGCTTGTGCATATCTCCAGCGATTATGTTTTTGATGGTCAGAAGATGCTTCCACAACCATATTTTGAAGATGACTTTACTAATCCTGTTTCAGCATATGGCAAAAGCAAGAGAGACAGTGAAGTAGCAGTAAGAGACAACTCTCCCAATTATATGTTGGTGCGAACCTCGTGGCTTTACGGAAAAAACGGGAAAAACTTCATAAAGTCTATAGTTTCAAAAGCCGTCAATGAAAAAAACAACGTCTTAAAGGTCGTCAATGATCAGTTCGGGGCACCTACCTGGACCTATCGTCTGGCTCTACAGATAAAGGAAATGTTGCTGCGTGACTGCAGGGGCACATACCATGCCACATCGGAAGGCTTTTGCAGTTTCTATGACTATGCCAAGCATATCCTTGATAAACTGAATATTAAGGCAGTTGTCGAACCATGCAAGATGAAAGACCTGGACAGGCCAGCAGCAAGACCTGCAAACTGCATCCTAGAAAACCGGCGGCTAAAAAAACGTGGGATAAATATGCTTCCCGACTGGAAGGAAGATCTTGATGAATTTTTGAAAAAGTGGGGAGAAAATATCATAAAAGAAGCGGAATCTCAAAAATACCGAAAATAATTCAAGAGCAAGGGCATGCGCATACTATTAATAATAATAGCCCTAGCCTATGTAATAAGCCCCTATGACCTGGTCCCCGATTTTTTTCTCGGCCCCGGATGGATTGACGACCTGCTATTGGTGGCAGGTCTTTGGTGGTATATAGGCAGATTAAAAAAAACCGTTCGCTTCAAAACGGAGAATCAAGACTCATCCCACAGCTCTTTTGAAGCTGGGGTTGGTTACCGCGCTTCCCCCACCCTCTCTCCGTATGAGATCCTGGGTGTTGATAAAAACGCCACACAGGAGCAGATAAAAATCGCATACAGGAGCCTAGCAGAGAAGTATCATCCGGACAAGGTCAACCACCTGGGGGATGAGTTCAAGGATCTTGCCGAGATACGCTTTAAGGAAATACAGAATGCCTATCAGGAACTCAAGATCAGATAGAGCGACCTAGGACAGCCCCTTCATAGATGGCGGCCTTCGCGCTCCTCGGCTTAAGGCAGTCTCCTATCTGATGGATTTCAATTCCCAGCCCTGAAACCTTGTCATACAGCCTACTGTCCGGTTTGCTGCCAGCTGCAAAAACAACCACGTCAGCTTCGATAAATACCTCATTCTTACTCCTGTCAACGGCAATCACACCATCTTCTTCAAACCTTAAGGGCGAATAACCGGTCAGCAGGGCAGCCCCATACTCCTTTATCTTTCTTAAAAGGACCTTCTTGGTCATGCTTTCAAGCCCCCTGCCGATGTTCGGGAGCATTTCAATTACTGAAACCGTACTTCCATGTTCACAGAGATGAAGGGCCACTTCACAGCCGGTGGCGCCCCCGCCTATTATGACGCTTTTCCTGGCAGGAGGACTGTCTCCATTCAATATTTCGTTAAATGTTGCGACATGAATTCTGTCGAGGCCTTCGACGCTTGGAATATAGGGGACCGACCCGGTGGCCAGGATCAGCGCATCGGGATCGAAATCTCTTATTACGTTCTCATCGACCTCTTGTCCAAAATGACAGGTCACTTCATATCTGTTTATCTGAGTCTTTTGAAATCTGATCAGGTTCAGGAGTTCTTTCTTATATGTGGTGGCACTGCCTATTATAAGCTGTCCACCCAATTTTGACTGTCTTTCAAACAGATGGACTTCATGGCCCCGGCTTGCTGCAACCCAGGCGACATTAAGGCCCCCCGGCCCCCCACCTACGACCATGATCTTCTTGGAAACGGCAGCCGGTCTTATTGTCATTTCCTGCTCTCTTCCCAGACTGGGATTCACAAGGCATTCAACGCGACCCTTGCGAAAGATTGACTCCATACAGGTGTTGCAGGCAATGCACATCCTGATGTCGCCAAAGCGTCCCGCTTTCGCCTTTACAGGCAGCTCGGGGTCGGCAAGCAGGCCCCTTCCGATACAGACGAGATCAGCTTTCCCTTTCGCTATTATATCCTCGGCAACAATGGGATCATTGATCCTGCCGACCGCCATCACAGGTGTGCCCAATGCCCTCCTTATCCTCTCAGCCGAATCTGCCAGACAGGCCTTTTTCATAAACATGGGCTGGCTTATCCACTCAGGTGTAGCGTCGTTTCCGGCCGAAACCTGAACTATATCAACCCCTTCATCCACTAGGATCTTTAGGATTTCTATGCTCTGCTCGACATCAAGGCCGTTTTCAACGAATTCCTGGGCACTTATCTTGAAGGAAAGCGGAAAATCAGCACCCAGACGCCTTTTTATTTCTATCACTATCTCCTTTGCAAAACGGGTTCGCCCGGCAATGTCTCCCCCGTATTCATCCTCCCTGATATTGGAAAAACCTGAAAGAAACTGGTTTACAAGATACCCGTGAGCCCCATGTATCTCTACCAGTTCAAAGCCGGCATCACGCGCCCTAACAGCTGCCTTTCCAAACTTTTTGACAAGATCTTTAATCTTTTCTATGGACAGCGGCTCAACCGCTCCTCTGATGGAGGGACAGCGAAGAGGGGAGGGCGCCAGAGGTTTTTGTTTGATTACCCTGGAGGAAGTCTGCCTGCCCCCGTGATGAATCTGAATGCCGGGCACGCAGCCTTCTAACCTCATAGCCTGTGCTATTTTTGACAAGCCTTCCATGAATCGGTCGTCATCAATCCTTGCCTGATGGGGTGATACCACACCCTCTGGAGAAACAGAGCATGCCTCTACAATGACCATTGCAGGTCCGCCTGCCGCCCTGCGTCTGTAATGCTCTATGGTGCGTTCGGTAACAGTTCCGCCGTCCTCAATGAGAAATGAGGCAAGGCCCGGCATAACTATCCTGTTTTTCAGTTTGCAACCTTTTATGTCATACTCTGAAAAAAGATGTCTCATGATTAGAAATACCCTGTTTTTATTGTTGGCAAAAAAATATAAAAATGTGAACAATCTTTGTCAATAAAAAAGGTATTCCTCATATGAAATCTAATTTTCGATAAATATAAGATAATTGATAATAAAATAGTGATAAATCTAAATGAAACTTTGCTTTAGTATAGGTAGGAAAACAATCAATCAGGGCAGGTTCTATACGCTGAAGGCGTATGGAGCGACTTGTCTTAGACAGTTTGGCAGGGGTGATGAACAACCGATCTGATCTGGTAATCAAATGCCGAGATAGGCCTCTCTTATTTCAGGAGAGTCTTTTATCTTTTCAGGCTTTCCCTCCGCCTTTATAATTCCTTCATGCATTATATACACGTAATCGGCCGCGTTCAGAGACGCATCCGCATTCTGCTCTACAAGAAGTACTGTCAGACCCATTTCCTCTTTCATCTTTGAGATAGTCTCAAAGACCAGGCCTACCAGAAGAGGCGCAAGCCCCTGGCTCGGCTCATCAAGCATTATCAGTTTGGGCCGGGTCATCAATGCCCGTCCGATAGTTACCATCTGTTGCTCACCACCACTAAGGAGCCCGGCCATCTGTTTGTGTCTTTCCTTTAGCCTGGGAAAAAGTCTGTAGACCAGCTCGATGGTCTCATTTTTAAAGTCCCCGGCTTTTTTCAGATATGCGCCCATCATGAGGTTTTCATATACGGTCATGTTGGGGAAAAGATGTTTTCCCTCAGGCACAAGTGCCACGCCCATATCCACCTTTTTGTGTGTAGGCAGCTGGGTAACATCCGATCCGTCATACAATATAAGCCCTTTCCATGGAGGCACAGCTCCGAAAACCGTGGACAGAAGGGTGCTTTTGCCTGCCCCGTTTGGACCCAGAAGCGATGTTATCGTGCCAGGTGCCACCTCCAGACTCGGTTTCCACAAAACCTGCATAGGGCCGTAGCCCGACTCCAGATCCTTTACTGAAAGCATCAAGATTCCTCCGCCTGGCGACCCAGATAGACTTCCACGACTCGTTTGTCTTCGAGCGCTTCTTTTGTGGGCGCATCGACCAGCTTGGCGCCCTGGTGAAGAACCACCACACGCTGGGCCATTCCTACCACCGCACGCATGATATGCTCCACCATGGCAACAATGGCGATTTTGTCTTCTTCCGCGATTCTCTTGAGAAATGCGACCATTTGATCGATATCATTCGGATGCATGCCGGCCATTGCCTCGTCCATAAGCAGCAACTTGGGATGCATCGCAAGCGACCTGGCTATCTCCATCAGTTTCTTTTCAACCGGCGTAAGCAGGCCTGCCTCCTTGCCTCTGTGTTCCTGCAGCCCAACCCGTTCAATTATACTGTCTGCCAGTTCAAGGGAGCGGTCAACATTGAGGCTGGATGCCTGTGTTCCGAACATCGCTCCCACGGCCACATTTTCCCTCACGGTCGCAGAGGCAAAGGGGCGGGAGATCTGAAAGGTCCGCCCGATTCCAAGCGGCGCCCGTTTGTGTGTGGGCATCCTCGTGATGTCCTGATCTTCAAACAGGACATGGCCGTTTTCCGGGATGTAGACTCCGCTTATAACGTTAAACAGGGTGGTTTTGCCGCTGCCGTTCGGACCGACTATGCCCAAGAATTCTCCCGCTTCTATATCAAGGCTGACATCATTGACCGCAATCAATCCGCCGAAGCGTTTGGTGACATTCTGGAGTTTGAGAAGTGTCATGATTTCACCTAAATAATATAATGGGCCAGAGCCTTATTCTTGATTCGATTTTTAAAGACCCCTATGACCCCCTCGGGAAACATAACGATTATAAGGATGATTATGGGGGCAAAAACAAGCAATTGAAACCCGGGAATGAAAATAGACAGGTAGTATTTGGACACCCCGTATATAAGCCCTCCCATAACCGGACCGAGAAGAGTGCCCGCCCCCCCGAGCAGTACGATGATAATGGCTTCAATGGTATAGTGGATTTCAAAGACCTCAGGAGGAAATACATAGGGAGTTTTCAATGCCCACGAAGAGGCCCCCAAGGCACCGGCAAAGCAGGCGCTTGTGATAAAGGCGATGATCTTGTATTTGGTAACATTGATCCCCATTACCTTGGCCGCATCCTCATCCTCTCTCAGGGCGGTCAGCGCGTAACCGACCTTGTTTCGCATATAAATGAGGGTGACAAGTGCGGCCAGAGCTGCGATAATCAACACAATTACGTCGGCCCAGAAGGTGGACAGGGCGCTTGCAGCCTCACGGCCGATGACTTGGTTAAGCTGGGCCATGAAGATGATCCCCTCTGATCCGTTCCAGATTCTTGCCCCTTCGATCAGAAAACGGAACCCTTCATTGACGCCTATGGTGGCAATGGCGAAATAGGCACCCCTTAGCCTGAGAGCGACCGCTCCAACTGCGATGGATAGAAGCGTGGCCATAACAAGGGCCAGCAGAAAGCCGAGAACGATAGTGCCCCCTCCAAGCTCCCAATTGATAAAGCGGGTAATGCCCAGTGCCATACCATAGGTGCCCACCCCGAGAAAGGCCACATACCCGAAATCGACATAGCCTGTCAGGCCCATAAATATGTTGAATGCCTGGCCAAGGCAGCAGTAAAAGAGGAGCATTGCCACCAGCTGCCACATGCCGGGAACCGTCCGACCGATAATAAACAAGATGCCATAGGCCGCAAAAACGGGTAATACCGGGATATATTTCGATATTTTTGAATTCATTTTGCTTTCAGTAGTCCGGTTGGTTTAATCAGAAGTATGACCAGGAGTATTACAAATGATAGAAACCTGGTCATGGCGAAAGGTTCCACACCCTCCATCGTTGCAAAGAGGGTATAGGAACCATTTTCAATAAGACCAAACACAAGCCCCCCGAAAAAGGCACCGTAGGGGGATGACAATCCCCCAAGGACGGCTATGACAAACGCCTTGAGAGTGTATCCCCCTCCCATATACGGATTTATTCCCACAGGTATGAACATGGTCAGCAGGACACCGCTGGCCACTGTCAAACCGATACCCATTGCAAAACTCATCGCATATGCGCCGTCTACGTTGACACCGCAGACCCTTGCCCCTTCGCTGTCTTCTACCACGCTTCTAATAGCTGACCCCATGCGGGTTCTCTTGAACCAGAGAAACAAAAAAAGCGCAATTAGACCGCTTCCCACGGCAGCGTAGATTTTAGTCATCGGTAACACGGTTATTCCGATATCCATCTTTCCCACCACCCAGTTGTATCCCCTGAATTCTGAACCGAAAATGAGCTTGACTAATTCCTGAAGCAGGACGCCGATTGAAAAAGTGGCCAAGAGCGTTGCAAGTTCTGGTCCTTTCAGAAGCCTTTTAACAGCGGTGTAATAAAAGAAAAACCCCAGCGCCATTCCAACGGCAAAGGCTATAGGTAGGGCGAGTATGGGATTTATTCCAAGGGCATTAAAGACCCAGAGAGTAGTGAAGGCGCCCACCATTATAAAGGCACCGTGACCTACATTTACGACCTTTAGTACACCGAAAATAAGGCTGAGGCCCATGGTGGCCATGCCGTAAACCGCACCCAGTACCAACCCCTGGATGAGATTACCCATTAGCTGTTCCCAGACCATTTACATTATCCCTTTTCTAAAAGAGCGGCAAATCCCGGACGCATATTCCTGCGGGCGGTTTCCACAGCCTAAGCCGGCCCACGCTCTTTATCGGTTTATGCCCTTTCCGGCAAATATACCGGGAAGGGCGGTTGTCGGTTTGTTATTTCAAGGCACGGCCATTTTCCCCTCCACCTTTTCCGCAAAGGTCGGCATGGGGTAACAGAACTTTCCAGTCTGAGCGGATTCCGGCCACACTATCACACGCTTAGCCCTCTGCCACTGCACGTCAACCATGGAGTGGCCCACCTGCATTCCGGTATCATCCACATCCCATCCGCCGTAAAAGCTCATAAAGGTAAGATTCCCCAGGGCCTTGCGGACCTTGACCGGTTCAAGCGAGGCTGCATTTTCCACCCCAAGTACATATGCCAGCACCTGTGCTCCTGCCTCGGCCGCATGATAGTCTGGTATGATATCTTTACCTGCTTCCTTTTTAAACAGGGCAACAAATTCATCCTGGCTCGGCCCGATCCATTTCATAGCCAGCTCTTTGGCTCCTGCCTCTGAATATTTGACGCCATATTCCCAGTGAGAAGGTCCCATGACTCCTTCGGCCATTGTTGTAAGTGCATCGTAGAATGCGGGAAGGGTTGCCGCTGCTATCAGTGACAGGGCATTGGTATTTATGTCAAGATCAGCCATCTGGCGATTGAAAAGCTGACCGTCTTCAAAATGTCCGCCTCCCAGGATGAAATCGGGCGCTGCGGATTTCAGAGCGGAGAGCAGGGGAGTCAAATCTGTGACTCCCTTCGGATAAGTCCGCTTGAAAACAATATTGAACCCAAGCTCTTTGGCATGGGTTTCCGCACCCTGCATCACCATTTTGGCAAATTCGGAATCCTCATAGGCCAGAGCAACCTTTTTGGCGTCGGGGTCTATCTTCTTGATCATGTCAAGGGTTCCGCGATGATAGTTTGTGGCAGGGCCTATGGTCTGAACTATATACTGGAAGCCCTGACGAAAAATCTTGTTATTGGCACCCCCGTGATCCATGTAAAGCATCTTCAGGCTCTCGGTTACCGGTGCGCCCCTTAGGGTCAGTCCGGAGCTGTAGGGCGAAAAAACTACGTCAACCTTGTCCACGGTAATTAGGCGCCCGATCAGACTCGTGACCGATTCCTTGTTGGATTCGCAGTCATAATATTTGTATTCCAGAGGGAACCACTTTCCTTTTAATTTAACGCCACCGTAGGTATCGTTTACCCATTTGATGCAGGCCTTTATTCCTCCAACCGCCTGTTCTCCGGCCTTGGCGTACTTACCTGACAGACAAGCAGGATGGCCTATTACTATCGCGTCTCCCCCTTCTGCGGGAGGTACGATAGGAGCGGCCATTATCAGAAAAAATAAGACTGCGATAAATACACTCGGGATTTTTTCCTTCATGGCATACCTCCGTTTTGTTTGGGATTTTAGGGTAAAGTTCTTCTGTACAACTCTCTTGCATGTATAGGCAGACAGGCGCAAAGCCGGTTATGGATCATCGCTTTCATTGCCGATCAATCAGAAGAGACAGCTACACAAAGAACCATTGGATTAACAGTCCAAATTACCTAAGACGAAATCAATAAGGTTGGTGATTATATTTTTTTACTTAAAAAAAGGCATAAACAGCAACGTAGCAGGCACCGGAGAGCGGGATTTAATGGTTGGGAGATCCTTCTGGAAGAAATAGTTGCCGTTTTTCACCCTGTAAAACTACAAAGGCCTTCAGGGTGGTAATTGATTGTTTAGTGGGAAATGAATTACAAAAAGACCCGGCCTTAGAAAAATTCGATTAAATCTGCAGCCCTTTTGTGTCTTGTCGGTATTGTTCTTAAATAGGAGCATCTCGCAGGTTCATAATTGACAGGTATAGATACTTACCAAAAATAGTTTTTTACTGTCAAGGATAAATATTTTTTTAAGCTGATTTATTCCTCTTTGCCTGAACACCCTGTAACTTGCCTTTTAAGTCCCTGCATAGCAACCTTACCTCTTTCAAGAGTTAAAAGACAAGCCCTCTCTCCCGGATATTTTTTAATCAAGGATAGCCAAGCAGATGTTTTGCCGTGGCAAGAGATCCCGGCCATACGATTTCAAAATTGCCGTCAATCCACTGACAAAGAAGAGGCGCCAACCGGTTCTGCTGAGACTTCCCGCCGTATGAGACAAAACTGACAGGCCCCAGCGGGGTCATCATGTCTGTTTCATAAAGTGCTTCCCTGACGGCCTCGGTGCTCAAAATGTCCGACCTTTTTATCGCATCGGCAATCACTAATATCCCTGAAAAGGCCTGTACACCATGATAGTCAGGTTCAAAAAAGAACCTTTTTTTGAAATTCATATAATAATTCATGGCCCCCTCGTAGGGTACCGAAGGCGTCCAAGGAACCGGTACAAAAATATGCTCTTCTTCGAGGCCGGTGCTTGCTATAAATTCGGAAGAACCGAATCCTTTCCGATTTCCTAGAAGCATCTTCAGGCTCACACCTGCAGCTCTTATTTGCCTTATTGCGGCAGTAGCTGAACCGGAACCGGAGATTATATAAAGCAAATCAGGTGATTTTGCCTCGATTTCAGAGAAAAGCCGTGGTAAACCGGTGATGTCCCCTTTAAAAGACCTTTTGATTGCTATGTAGATGTTTTCCCTCCTACAGAGGCTGAAAAATCTTCTACTCTCATATCGCCCATAAGATGTATCCTCATGAATCACTGCTGCTGATTTTATCCCGGCTTTTCTTTTGAGAAAACCTTTAAGGGAGTCGCCGTATTCGCTTGAAGGAGTGCACAACCTGAAAACATAACTTGAATCATTCTCGGTCAATTCGTCCGCCGAGGCGCTTGTAATAAGAAAAGGGACTTTATTTTCCTGGCAGATTGCTGCGCTGATATTTGCAACAGAGCTGGAGCAGCATCCAGCAACCAAAAGCACCTTATCCCTTGTTATGAGCTTCTTAAGCGCCGGCCTTGCGATATCAGGGTCACTTCCCGTATCCTCTAGAATAGGGGATAACCTTCGGCCCTTTATACCGCCTTCCTTGTTTATCGTTTCGACTGCCATGAGAAAGGACTTCGCCTCCACATCCCCTATGTCTGAAAGTTTGCCTGAAAGGGGCAGCAAAAGGCCAATCCTGATGCCCTGAGCAGGTGCGGCTATCGGTAATGCAACCAAAAGAAGTAAAACGACAAGGCCGGTGAACAATATAAGCGCCCGTTTCATCCTGATTTATATCTCCTGAAAATATAGATAATTCCGATAAGACATAATACCCTTTTACCTCACGAAATAAAGGAAAAAGTAACTATCGGGCTGTCTATACTGTCTAAATAAACAGTTTAAAGCCCTGCATGAAACTCAAACGCCGCTTTCTCCAGGACCGGAATGATGAGGACAAAATAAGGGAGCAGGGCGCGTATTACCTTTCTTGCCTTTTACTCATTTTGTTCACCTTCCTGATCCATTAAGACAGCGGCATCCTTTGGTTCACTGAAAAAAAGAGGATTTTCAGGATGAAACAATCAGGCAAGGCTTTCCCGGGGCTGTGTAACGTAAAGTAAAATGGTAACCGTGCCGTGCCTGGCGCAATAAGGTCTGAAAGTCGGCACACTCGGTTACCGCAAAGAAACAGGGGAGTAAAAATCAAAATCCGGCTTTTATGGCAGAGCTATTATAAGATTTACAACAGGTTGAAAGACCTGTTATTGTAAATCCCCTGTGAGACAGGCACAAAAAAGAAAAAAGGAAAGACAGAGATGAAAATATCGGCACATATCAACATCAAACCGCTTAATATAGACCTGGACCGGATAGCAGTGGAATACGGCCCTTTTTCTATGAGCTTCAATTTCGAACTTGAGAAACTCATACGATCCATAGGAGTAAACGGCATCATAAATACACCCTTACTTTTTGATGAGGCGGGAGAAAAATTAACAATAATATCTGGTTTCCGACGTATAAAAGCAGCAGAATCAATGGGAATGACTCATTTGGAATGCAGGGTGCTTACCCCGGATAATATAACCCCGCAGGAATGCCTGGCATTAAATTTCTTTGAAAACATCTCAACCAGACAGTTTAATGACATCGAAAAGGCCATGGCAATAAACAGGCTTTCAGCACATCTTAAAAATGATGAGGTAAAAGACGAATATCTTCCGCTCCTTGGCATTTCACCAAGCAAGAGGAATCTCGAACTTTACAAAAAAATTGATTCGGATCTTAGAGACGAAATAAGAATGCAACTGGCAAAGGGCAAGATACCTATCAAGGTTATCAGGGAAATGCTCGAAATGGACAATGAGACAAGGGAAGAACTCTTTAAGATCATAATTGGTTTCGGCCTTAACAATAACCAGCAGAGAAATCTTATTGATTTTACAAGAGATTTAGCATCCATAAAGGGCATCTCCCTCAGGGATGTAATAGGCCGGGTGGCAGGTGAAGACATCGGGTGTGAACATGCAAATCTGCCTCAAAGGGCAAGGTCGCTAATGAAAAAATTGAAGGGCCTGCGATATCCTAAACTGAGTGAGTCTGAGGCAAGATTTTCACGACAGATCAAAAGGCTGGAACTGCCGAAAGAGGTACGGATAGGTGCCTCCCCCTTTTTTGAAGAACCTTATTATCATCTCGAGATAATGTTTAAAGATGGTATTGAATTAACAAGACAACTTAAGGTGATTTATGACGCCGAGGGGATAGAGAACCTCGGTGATCCCTGGTTAGAGTAATGACATGGCGAAAAAGGTAATAAAAAGGGTCCTTGTTGAAGACGGAACAAGACATCATGAAATGACCGGACGGATTCTCGGCCAGGTCGAGGGGCTGAACATCCTGGATATCGGCCGGGATGAGGCGACTTTCGATATGGAGCATGGCTGCAAAATGGGAAAAGACACCATGCATCTCCTTTCCTACAGGGGGGAGTTTTTAAAGCCTTGTCCAGGCACAAAAAATTACATATGCTGCGGTTATCAAATACTGAATGTAGCCACAAACTGTCCGATTGACTGCAGTTACTGCATCCTTCAGTCCTATTTTAACCAGCCCAACCTCAGGGTATTTGTGAATCTGGAAGAGGAGCTTGAAGGGGTTTTAGCATTTATTGACAGCAACCCTCAAAAAATCTTCAGGGTTGGCACAGGGGAGTTCACAGACAGCCTTGCGATCGATTCCATTACTGGATGGAGCGACCTTCTCATCCCCTCATTCTCCAAAAGAAAGAACGCCGTTTTAGAGCTGAAGACCAAGACAACCGAGATAAGGGACGTGCTTGATTCGCCGTTCAGGGACCGAATAATTATATCATGGTCCCTTAACAGTCCATTTATAACCTCAAGAGAAGAACACAGGGCCTCAGGTCTTAAGCAGCGGCTGAAGGCCGCACAAATATGCCAGCAGGACGGTTATGTGGTTGGATTTCATTTTGACCCTCTGATAGTCCATCCCGGATGGAAAAACGGATATCTGAGGACCATTGAGATGATGGAAAAATATCTGGATCCCGAGCGCATAATCTGGATAAGCCTCGGCTCTATGCGATACATACCATCACTTAAGGAGATAATAAGAAAGAGGCATCCCGGAACCTGCATACTTGATGGAGAATTCGTCCAGGGGCTTGATGGAAAGATGCGTTATTTCAAACCCATAAGGATGGAATTATACAGATTCATGAGGGAAAATCTTGAAAAATGGCACCCCCGGCTGGGTCTCTATCTCTGCATGGAATCTGATGAGATATGGAGCAGAACCATGGGATGGTCGCCGACAGATTCAGACGGACTTAAGGCTTTTCTTGACGGAAGAGTAATGGAAATTTTCGGATAGAATTTAAGGACGGTCCGTGCTATTTGATGTTAATCAAATAAATATTTGGGAGGTTGATATGACATTAAAGGAAAAAGTTCAGGATGCATTAGCTAAGATCAGGCCTTCTCTTCAGGCCGACGGAGGGGATGTGGAGTTAGTAGATATTGGAGATGACGGCGTGGTAAAGGTTCAGCTGACAGGTGCCTGTAAGGGGTGCCCAATGTCTCAGATGACCCTGAAAATGGGGATTGAGAAGATTCTTAAACAGAACATCCCTGAAGTAAAAAGCGTCGAGTCTGTATAGCTCTGTTTTTTTTAAATCCTTGATAAGATACTTTTCCTTTCTTGCATGTGCTCTTTTTTTATTTTGCTATTTAAAATATGCGTTTAATGTGAAAAAAAAGGGGGGATCATGGAAATAAAAAAGGTAGGCGTTGTCGGTGCCGGTACTATGGGAAGCGGAATTGCGCAGATCGCTGCACAGATAGGCTGCCAGGTTGTGATGAGGGATATAGAGTCTTCTTTTGTCGACCGGGGTATCGCAGGCATTGAGAAATTTTTATCAAAAGGCATTGAAAAGGGAAAGCTGGATAGTGTTGAAAAGGATAAGATACTTGGAAGAATAACAGGAACGACTGACATGTCGATGCTTGAGGATGTCGATCTGGCGATAGAAGTGGTCATTGAGGACCTGGCGCTCAAAAAAAAGGTATTCAAGGAGCTTGACGACCTTTGCAGATCAGAGGTGATAATCGCATCCAATACTTCATCCATGTCCATTACCGAAATCGCTGCAGCCACCAAACGCCCTGATAAGGTATGTGGAATGCATTTTTTCAATCCCGTACCGCTCATGAAACTGGTTGAAATTATCCGGGGACATGAAACAAGCGATGAGACCGTTGATAGTGCAACCGGCCTTGCCCGAAAAATGGGCAAAATAACGGTTGAAGTAAAAAAGGATTCACCAGGTTTCATCGTAAACAGGATTATGATTCCCCACATGCTGGAAGCGATAAAGATAGTGGAAGAGGGTATCGCCACAATAGAGGATGTTGATACTGCGGTGAAAAACGGACTCAATTATCCGATGGGGCCCTTTGAGCTGATGGACCTTACAGGTATAGATATCGCATACTTTGTTACTGAATATTTCTATAAGGAACTGAACAAGGAGTCCAAATGGGTTTCGCCTAATCTGCTCAAGACCATGATCAGGGCAGGAAAGCTGGGAAGGAAGACAGGCGGCGGATGGTATGATTTCGGAAACCGGTGAGAGACTCTTTCCGCACAGCTCTAATGAGACAAATAAAATGAGGCAGTTTCATATGAGACTGCCTCATTTTTATATATGGAACCTTTTGATATAAAGGAAGGCTACTTGTTCTTATGGCGCATCTTTTTTTTGAGTTTTCGGTGTTTGTGCTTTGTGATTTTTTTCCTGCGCTTTTTTACTACGCTTCCCATTCAATATGACCTCCATGTATTTGTTAGCGATATCTCTAGCATTTCAGCAGAAGGAGTGTCAACAAGTATTTTGATCGGTAAGAAGAGGAAATGCCCTCCACGGGCGGCAAGGGCAGGCGATAAATCTGAGGTTTTCGTAGACAGGCATATTAGTTTACATAATATATCTTATCAGACGTTACCCTAATATCTCTTTCCGCTCTCTTTCTTTTTCCTTTTTCTTTCATACAGCTGTTTGTCGGAACTGTTAACCAGGTCTTCTGCGTTCATCTGTTTCGTGTGTTCAAAAAAACCGAATGTCGCACCAAGTCCGCACTCCTTTCCGATAGCGGCCTCAATCCTTTCACCAATGTTAAAACCAGCTTTCACGGTAGCACCTATAAGTATCACGGCGAATTCATCACCGCCGTACCTATAGCCGCTGTCCACCCCCTGTCTGATGTTGGCCTTTATTATCTCGCCTACCTTTTTTAACACCTCATCGCCCGCAAGATGCCCGTATGTGTCGTTGTAATTTTTGAAATTATCAAGATCAAGAAGTATTAACGACACCTTGTTTCGCTGTCTTGTAGCCCTTGTTATTTCTTCTGTAAGGCGCATGAAAAAATGCCGCTGGTTAAAAAGGCTGGTTAGGGAGTCGGTAACAGACAGCTCGCTCAATAGGCTCTTTGTGTTACGCTCCTTTATTGCCCTGATGAATTTAGCCTCCAGTTCCTCGATGCCGAAAGGCTTGTCAATGTAGTCTGTGGCTCCCGAGTTTATTACGTCCATATAACCGTATTCTGTTGAATATCCGGTCATGGCTATGCAAAGGATCTCCGGGAAATCCGTGGTGATTCGCCCTATTAACTCCAGCCCGTTCATCTCGGGCATCCTAATATCGGTAAGGACGAAGGTATAAAGATTTTCCTTTGCCTCGATCTCCTCAAGTGCCTTCTTTGCCGATCCGACCGATTCGGAGTTAAATCCAACCGATTTGAGCATCTCAACAATCGGCTGCCTGATATCCTCTTCATCGTCAACCACAAGGATAGTTTCTTCGCTGTAATCTATGTTTATCTGTTCCATTTGAAGAAATCCGTTCGCCCCTGAATTTATAAAGGTTCAGACGAGTTCCCCTCTGAGGGAATTTACAAAGGCACTTTTAATTTTTACCTTAACTAGTCTATTTATATTATTGTTATTGCTATTAAAATTAACTATTTTATTGCTGGAGGTTCTCCCGCTCATCTGATCACCTCTTTTACTCTTTCCCTCTACGAGAACCGCCACTACCTTATCCTTAAGCTGGCTGTTTTTCTCGAGGGTGATCTGTTTCTGCAGACTTTGAAGGACTTCCAATCGTGAGCTTTTTTCAGCCTCGCTTACCTTTTTTCCCATTTTTTCAGCTAATGTACCTTTTCTATCAGAATATTTAAAGGAAAAAAGTCCGTCGAATCTGACCGATCTTACCAGATCCAAGGTGTCCTGGAAGTCATTGTCATCTTCACCGGGGAATCCGACCATAACATCGCTTGTAATTGCAATAAAAGGGTTTACCTTTCTCAGTTTTTCTATGAGAAGCAGATAGTCTTCCCTTGTGTATCGCCTTCTCATTTCGGAAAGCACCTTGTTTGAACCGGCCTGAAAAGGCAGGTGTATGTGAGGGCAGAGGTTTTCCAATTCACCGAAACATTTGATTAATTCATCCGAAAGGTCCTTTGGATGGGACGTGGTAAAGCGCAACCGTAATAGACCTTTAACACCTGACAGCAGCTTAAGCAGTCTGGGGAAACCATAACTTTCCCCTTCATTCCAGCTGTATGAGTTCACGTTTTGACCAAGAAGGGTTATATCCCTCACATCTTGAGATACGAGGCCGACTGCCTCCTCAAGGATAGAGTCGGGTGACCTGGAAATTTCCCGTCCCCTCACATACGGCACGATACAATAGGAACAAAAATTATTACACCCTTCCATAATCGATATCTGACCGGATGTTCTTCCCTTGAAATAGGAGCTGGCGTCCGTTGGCGGAATTGGGGGCCGCCCTTTGGAATCCGTTGCCACTATAGGGTTCCCCCCCCTTTCAAGCAATCTCAGGGACCCCTTGAATCTATCTATCTGCCTTGGACCCATAACAAGATCAAGCAGCGGAAATCGCTTGATGAGCCCAGCACCTTTTTCCTGCGCAAGGCAGCCGATAACAGCCATTTTTATTTCCGGCCTCTTTTTCTTGATCGCGCTCATCCTGCCGAGCATGCTGTAGGCCTTTTGTTCCGGTTTGGCTCTTACCGTGCAGGTATTGACAATTAACAAATCGGCCGACTGGGGCTCTTTCAGCTGCACGTACCCCTCACTAACGAGGGTCCTGGCGATCAGATCCGAGTCGTATTCATTCATCTGACAGCCCATGGTATTGATAAAGAATGTCTTTTTCAAAAATGAGTTCCCTTCATCCTGATATTTCCTCAATTAAAAGCCCCTCTTCCTTGCTGAGGCTTTCAACCAGGTCTGATAAAAGTGCTTCTCCACCCCGGCTTATGATTATTTCAATTTTAGCATAATAGGGATCAAGAGTGCTTACCTGGGCGAGTCCGTCATACGATTCGATCGTATATCTTAGATAGCTTATATCACGCCTATTCACTCGAAAAATGCGCCTACTGCTTTCCATCTTCACACTTCTTGTTAAAGGTGGCCCCGCCCCACATCAATTTATTCCTGAGTATCTCGTAATAACTCTGGTCGGGCGGCCTTAGAAGTTTTATCTCTTTGTCCGATTTGCACATCACAACCGTGTCACCCAATTTGAGATCAAAGCCAACCTGCCCGTCAAATGTAAGGATCACGGCATCCTCGCTTTCGGCAACTATCCCCACACTTATGGAGGCCGTATCCGGAACGATTATCGGTCGGTTGGTAAGGGTGAAGGGACAGATAGGCGTCAAGACAAAGCTGTCTACCGTGGGATAAACAATAGGTCCTCCTGCGGAAAGATTATAGGCTGTTGAACCTGTAGGAGTGGCTATTATGAGACCGTCTGCGCGAAAAGTGGTCAGGAATTCATTGTTTATGGTTACTTCCAGATCTATGATCCTTGCCAGTGTGGCCTTGTTTATTACAACGTCGTTTAAGACACTAAATCTGCACGCCTCTTCCTTTCCCTCCCTGACAACCCTTGTTTCGAGCATTGCACGGCTCTCCACCTTCAAACCGCCCTTTATCATCATCTCAAGGACCGGATAGAGCTGTTCAAGGCTTATGCTCGTAAGGAAGCCCAGACCTCCGAGATTTACGCCGAGCATAGGAATCCCATAACGCCCGATTGATCTGGCCGCACCCAAAAGGGTCCCGTCCCCGCCCAGGACAACAACCCGGTCGACAGTGGAGGGAATGATTTCAGCTCCTCCGGACTTTATTTCACCCGATTTTTCAGGACCCATCTCGTATAAAAAGGCATCGATGTCTCTCTTATTGAACCATTGATAGAGACGTTCGGCTTCATGTCTTGCAGGCTCGTAGCGTTGCTTATAAACTATCCCAACCGATCTGTATGCCATTTGTGGAAAATCCTCTATCTGTTTCGGGGAAAAAGCGGCACTGTCCGGAAATTCATTACATCCACAAGTCCCATGTCCGTCAATTTCAGTTCAGGTATGACCGGAAGTGCCAGGAATGAAAGCGTGCCTAACGGCTCCTCTAATGAACACCCGAGCCCCCAAACGACTCTCTTTAATTCCTTTAACCGGCCAACAAGCCTGTCAATAGGTTCCCTGCTCATAAGTCCCGCAACCGTTAGAGGAACGCTGGCCACGATTTTTCCATCCACGGCAACTGTAAGGCCTCCCCCAATAAGCCGAACTTCCTCGACTGCCCGGTAAATATCATGATCGTCAACCCCAAGTGCGATAACATTGTGAGAGTCATGTGCAACGGAAGAGGCAATGGCACCCTGCCTGAGCCCGAAACCCCTTACAAGTCCCCTTCCGATTCTTCCGCTTCCGTTGTGTCTTTCTATTACAAAGAGCTTGAGGGTATCTGAATCTGTGTCAGAGACAACCATGCCTCCTTCTGAATGAACCTCTTCTAAGATCGTTTCTGTTTCTATCTGGCCGGGAATCACCTTTATGATCAATGCCTTCTCCCCCTGAACCGGTATCTGAAAGCTTCCAGATGAAAGGCCCTTTATATTCAACGGTTCCGTATCACCACCGGCTTGTCTTTTTTCTGGGTACCCCTTGAGTTGCCCATCCCTAACGACCTGTATTCCATCCTTGAATACGGATTTCACAACGAATTCATTCAGGTTCTCCAGCACGGTAAGATCGGCCTTGAATCCGGGCGCAACCGCTCCCCTTTTCCTTAAACCAAAGTACTCGGCCGGATTAAGCGTTACCATCCGCAAGGCTTCAACAGGGTCGAGCCCCAGCGAGACCGCCTTTTTGAGCAGGTAGTTGAGATGCCCCCTTTTCACTATATCCCCGGCGTGAAGGTCATCTGAGACAAGACAAAACCGCCTTGAACCCAAATCAGCCACAAGGGGGATGAGTGCCTTCATATTCCTTGCGGAACTACCTTCCCTAATCATTATCATCATACCGGCTTCGAGCTTTTCGAGCGCCTCCCGGTAAAGTGTTGTCTCATGCTCGGATCTTATTCCGCTTGTCACATATGCCTGAAGGTTTCGACCGCTGAGCAGGGGGGCGTGACCGTCGATCACCTCTCCGTCAAAAACGGATATCTTTTCAAGCACATTCTTGTCAAGACCGATGACACCGGGATAATTCATCATCTCGGCAAGCCCCAGTATACGGGAATCCTTCTTTATTTCGGTCAGGGCCTGGATACCAAGCTCAGCCCCGGCAGTTTCAAGATGAGTGGAAGGCACGCAGGAAGGGGCAGTGAAAAAGATATCAAATGGTATTGAACGACTGTCATCGAGCATGAAAGAGATACCTTCAACCCCTTTCACATTGGCAATTTCATGAGGATCAGCCACGATGCAGGTAGTGCCTGCCATAAGAAGAGACGGAGCAAGCTCGGACGGGACCAGCATAGTGCTTTCAATATGGATATGTCCTTCAATAAATCCCGGAACCAGGAAACGGCCAGAGATGTCAACCTCCTCATCTCCTTTGTATGCCTCCCCCAATCCGGCGATATAACCATCCGATATGGCCACGTCCGTTTTCCCGATTCTTCCTGAAAACAGATTGACCACCCTGCCCCCTTTAACCACCAAATCCGCGGGCATATCCCCTTTTGCAACTGCAATTCTCTTTTTCAATATATCAAGCAAGCATGTTCACCTTGTCACCTTTCCTATTACCCTCCAATCTTCTTTCCTGTCAGAGGAGGTGTCGACCATAAGATGGACAATGGACAGTTCGGGAAAACGCTTCTTCAAATCTTCCAGATCGACCGGCTCGAATCGTTTTTTGTTATTTGTGTAGGCCTTTTCCGTAAGGGCGTTTGACTCGTAATTTTCTTTTGTCCGCCTTGAAATGCGATTCAGAGAGACCTCCTGAGGGCATTGCGTTTGCTGTATTACAAGTGTCTTGCCGTTTCCGGCCGCAACTTCCGCCGCTCTCCTTCTGAGTACCTGGGTAACAAAGGTGGCATCCAGGATTATGCCCCCTTTTTTATGGGCCAGTTCATGGGCCATCCTGAACATTTCATCATATACCATTGTCCTTTTGTCCATATTCGCCGCCACTTTTTCGTCAAATATGTCCTCCCCTGTCAGGACCTCAAGCCGTATTATATCCGACCTGATCACGATATAATTCTTTATCTGTGCGATAACCTCCGTTGTTTCAGTCTTATATGATGCGGGAAGCCCGCACGCAATGAGCACGGTTTCAGGCCCAAGCTCTTCCTGCATGAAATCCAAAAAACTCTCATCCATTCTTTCTCTCCTTCCGGTTAAATCCTTGATCAGAGGACTTTAGATATATGAACGGGCAAGACGGAAATATCTGTGCGCCCTTTGAGCCGCCGCAGCCTTTTCCTTTTCTCCTATTCTATCATCATCCAGTTGAAAACTGTTTACCTTTCCTCTCACAAAGGCCCTGTAAACCTTGTAAAAGACAAGCAGGTCTTCTACTCCTACATCTCCCGTATGTCTGCAGTATTGTTTCCAGAGGTGATCGGAGAACTCGACGCCTCCATGAAACTCCAGGTCCATGAGTAGAAACGCGATATCCGCGATAGTATCACTGTAACGAAACCTGTCATTGAATTCAATGCAATCAATTACAGCAAGATCATCAGTAAAGCAGATATGCTCCATATGAAGGTCGCCATGACAGTCTCTTATCTTTCCCCTGTCTATCCTCCGGGAGAACATCTCCCTTTTGTCCCTGTAAAAGTCGGCCGTCCACTCTTTAAGCGCATGAAAATCATCATTTCTAATGCTAATATCAATATATTTTCGGACCTGCTCAAAATTTTCGTCCGTATTGACTCTGAACTTTTCAGCTCGCCCGAATTGATCGATTTGAGGGCTTCTCAAGGCATTTTTATGGAAACCGGCCAATGTCTCAGCCACCTTGTCAAGGTCTGAATGAGACAGGCATCCATTGTCAAAGAGGGACTTCATGAGCCTTTCTTCAGGTATGCGCTTCATCTTCACCGCATATTCGACCGGTTCGCCTCTTCCTTCCAGTGTGTGCCTTCCATGATCAAGACTAATCGGGACTACATCCAGGTAGATACCTTTTGCCAGGCGTCTGTTGAGCATCAATTCCTGTTTGCAGTAAAAATGCCTTTTTTCAAGATCCGAAAAATTGAGAAACCCGAAATCAACAGGTTTTTTTACCTTGTAAACCGTTTCATCCGCTATAAATACGATCGATATGTGGGTCTGAACCACTTCCACCTTTTCCGGTGTAAAAGGGTATGAGACGGGATCTTTAAGGTCGGTTATGAGATCTGTCATTATTCTCCTTCCTTTGGTTTAATTCCGAACTGTTCCGCCACGAATCGCGGTATAGGCAAGGTTCCCATTATAACCGGTTGCTGGTGACAGTCTGATCCTCCGGAGGCCATTAAGCCCTCTTTTCGTGCAAAACTGAGATAGGAGGATGTCACCTGCCTGGAATGGCTGGAATGCCAGCATTCTACTCCGTCCAGATATGCAATCATGCCTTCCTTTATTATCCGATGCTGCCCCTTTATCGATGGGGTGAAAGATGCCAGAGACGTTCCCCTGGGATTGGCCGGGTGGGCGATAAAGATCTTTCCCCCCGCATCCCTGATAAGGGATGCGGCCTCCTCGAGGGACACAGGCATTTTAGGAACATTACATCTTACAAGGTATTTGTCAAAGGCCTCCTGTTTGTCAGACACGATCCTCTTTTTTATAAGATAGTTTGCTATGTGGGGTCGTCCGAACGCACCGTCGACCGTCTCCTCTATAGCTTTCAGGTCTTTATGCGTAAAAATCGGGATTTTCCTTTTCTCTAGTTCCAGATTCAACCTTTCAAGTATCTGCTCTGCCCTCTTTTTTCTGTACGCCTTTAACTGTTCCAGCTTTTTTAAAAGTGCGCTATTGCCTATATCGAAGCCGTAGCCGAGCAGATCAAGTGACGCAGGTTTTGAATCCCTGTATCCGGGATGTGAGAAGGAAATATTAAGCTCTACGCCGCTCAGGTAGTCAATACCGTATTCAAGCGCCAGTTCCATTGCCCTCTGCTGACACTCGATGGAGTCATGGTCTGTTATGGAAATGACATCTATCTTTCTCTTGTTCGCTTCGGCAAATATCTCATCAACGCTGAATTTGCCGTCAGAGCCGTCTTTGGAGTGAACATGCAGGTCAACCTTCATTTTTCCTTTTTTCCTTTCATCTCTGTTTATCTGCCCGGCCCCTCTCCGGGGTATACCGGGGGCAGGTGCTCCGGAGCGGGATTTTCTACCCGACTCAGTTTTTTTATATTAGCGCCTGCTGACAGGTCAAGTAAAAGGTGCCTATTTCATTGACTTTTCCGCTTCTGTTTTTTTATATGAAAAAAGTCCGTTTATAAAGATCAGACACCCGCCATGAGCTTTTTGAAGAATAAATGAGGGCTCGGGCAGGAAATGATTTACTCAATCATTCAAATAAGAGAAAATCAGATTCTTGAACATGCAAAAAGCAGCGTTAAACCTTCCATAAAAAAGGGAGCAAGACAATGCAAGACAGGATAGCTGAGACTGCGCGATTCCTTTCATCCAAGATCGACTCCCCTCCTGTCATAGGGATGATTACCGGAACAGGTCTTGGTTCACTTACGGAAAACATGGATACCCGAGTCAGCCTTTCGTATGACGAAATACCTCATTTTGCCAGATCCACCACACAGGGTCACAGGGGCAACCTGGTTTTCGGCAGACTATCAGGAAGGCCTGTCATTGCTCTTGACGGCCGTTTTCACATGTATGAAGGATATTCACCTCAGGAGGTGACATTTCCTGTCAGGGTCATGGCCTCATTAGGGGTAAAGTATCTTCTTATCTCAAGTGCGGTCGGGGGGCTTAATCCCCTCTTTAAAAAAGGTGAGCTCATGGCGGTTACGGACCATATCAACCTGACAGGTAAAAATCCTCTTGTCGGCCCTAATATGGATGACTTCGGCCCACGTTTTCCGGATATGAGCCGCGTCTATGATTCCGAACTGCTTGAAATGGCGGAAAAAATAGCATTGAAAAAAGGCGTTTTTCTTCGTAAAGGGGTTTACGGGGCGGTTATGGGACCGAGCCTTGAAACCCCTGCTGAAACGCGCTTTCTGAGAATGATAGGCTGTGATGCCGTGGGTATGTCAACAGTCCCTGAGGCGATTGCGGGCACCCACTGCGGAATGAAAATCATCGCAATAGTCGTTATCACCAATGTGAATCTTCCGGACTGCATGTCAGAAACCTCTCTTGAAGAGGTCATCTCCGCGGCTCAAAAGACAGGACCCTCGCTCTGCATGCTTTGGGATTCGCTTATAAACGAACTTTACTGACCCCCGGCGGGGCTCCCAACTCTAATTTACAGGGGTTTTCATGCATCTTTTCGATATTTCTATTGAAAACGGATTAATCATAACCATGGACGAAGAAAGGTCCATAGTAAGAAATGGGGTCTTGGGTGTAAAAGGAGACACCATCTCCTTTGTGGGTCCGTCAAAAGAAATTTCCTTTAAGGCGCTAAAGAGTATTGACGCAAGAGGTTGTCTTGTCTTGCCGGGTCTTGTAAACTGCCATACCCATTCCGCAATGAGTCTGTTCAGGGGCCTTGCCGATGACCTCCCGCTCATGGAATGGCTCACGAGGTACATATTTCCGGTGGAATCGAAGATAAACGGTCAATTCGTTTATGACGGAACCCTTCTGGCCTGCGCCGAGATGATCATGAGCGGAACAACCACCTTCTGTGATATGTACATCTTTGAAGATCAGGTAGCTACCGCCGCAAAAGAGGCGCATATGAGATGTCTCGTAGGAGAAGTGCTCTATGACTTCCCCTCCCCAAATTACGGAGATATCGATAAGGGATTTGAATACACGGAGGCCCTTATAGACAGATGGAAATCCGATCCTCTTGTCTCCATTGCGGTCGAGCCCCATTCACTTTACACCTGCAGCCCGGAGCTGCTTACGAGAGCGATGAGGATAGCCACGGACCATGATGTCCCCTATATCACGCACTTTGCGGAGACTCTATCCGAGATAAAAGAAATAAGGGAAAGGTTCAAAAAATCTCCGCTGGAACATCTTGAGGACCTTGATCTGCTCGGTCCAAATCTCGTTGGCGCCCACTGTGTCCACCTAGACAACGGGGAACTGTCCAGAATGGCGGACAGCGGAATGAAGGTGGTAAATAATCCTGAAAGCAATATGAAGCTTGCCTCCGGAATCGCCCCGGTTCCTGAAATGCTTTCTTTGGGAATAACCGTAGGTCTTGGTACCGACGGTTGCGCCTCGAACAACAATCTGGATCTTTTTGCGGAAATGGACATGGCCGCGAAAATACACAAGGTAAACACCATGGATCCTACCGCGGCTGATGCCGTCACCGTACTTGCAATGGCCACAATCGAGGGTGCCAGGGCGATCGGGCTGGAAGGAATAACAGGCTCCCTTGTGAAAGGCAAGAAGGCGGATATCATAATAATGGATGTATGCAAACCGCATCTAACTCCGATGTACAACCCCTATTCTCAAATTGTATATTCGGCGAGGGGAAACGACATTATCCACAGCATAATAAACGGAAAAATTGTAATGGAAGACAGAAGGCTTCTAACTCTTGATCTTGAAAGGATACTGGCACGCTCTCACGATCTTGCAGGCAAGATAAAATCCTGGCTTTCATGACATTTTCCCTGTCATTTTGTCCCGGCTTTTTATGGTGTATAGCATTGACGACCTGTCCAATATGGATTTATAAGAGTACACATGTCTGATTGTTCCCCCCTTGTAGCCCTTGGAAGCAGGCTTCGTGGAATCCCCCAGGTTATCACCCTCGGCGTGAAGCCCAACTTCCTGGATTACGACCAAGAAGAAAGAAACCTCATCAAGGAAAGCAGGATCATCCTTTATCCCAGTCGTAATTATGCTCAGTTTTTCAATACATCGGGGAAAAGGACCTTTCCTGGTCTTGAGACTTATCTCTATGCCGACAACAAGATTATGCAGACAACCCTGTTCTACATGATGGAGATACCTCACCCAAGGACGAGGATATATTATCACCTTCATCATGAAGACATTCTTAAAGAATTCTCGTTCCCATTTATAGGGAAAATACCGAGAGATTCGGCACGGGGAAGAGGAGTGTTTTTGATTCGAGAAAAGTCTGAATTAAGGGATTACCTGAGCCTGACCAATGTTGCATACATACAGGAATTTCTGCCGCATGATCGTGACCTCAGGGTTGTTCTGATCAACTACGATCCCGTAATCGCCTATTGGAGATATAGCGCCGAAAATAATTTCAGGACCAATCTTGCACAGGGCGGGACGATATGTTTTGATGATATTCCCGAAAAAGCGGTACAGTTGGCGGTCGAATGCGCAAAGAGATGTAAATTCGATGACGTGGGTGTCGATCTCATCTGCTCCGGCGCACGCTGGAGCGTGATAGAGGCAAACATGAAATATGGTAGAAAGGGGCTCAGGATGAAAGACCTGGACCTTAAAAAAATAATGACGCAAAAGCTTGTTGCAGGTGAGATAGGATAAGCTCAATCAGGAGATGCACGTTACCTGGCATGCTATGCGACGCAGTTGCTCCAGTAAATTTATAACAATAAAAATCAGTTCAGGTTCAAACAAGGAAAGACAGTCCCATGAAAGGTAAATTCCATTTAACAGCCGCGCTGCTTATCCTGCTTTTTTTCATCCCCTTATGTGTTCTGGGATACCTGTTTTTCAGGGTCACAGACGATGCTTCAAACAGGATTGAAAGGGGTGTCATAGAACGGATCATAGCCGCTGAAAGCCCGGTCTTCTACGACGACGGCAAAACCCCCATAGGTGTGTTTTTTGAAAAAACCCACAGGAGCTACATAAAATATGAAGACATTCCCAAGACATTCGTAAAGGCTATCGTAGCCTCGGAGGATAGGGCTTTTTTCAGGCACTGTGGTTTTGATATCAAGGCCATATTACGGGCCTTTCTTGCAAACCTCGGTTCAGGAAAGGTCGTTCAGGGGGGAAGCACCATAACCCAGCAAACCGCAAAAAACGTATTTAGGCGAGAAAAGAGGTCTTACAAGGCCAAATTCAAGGAACTTATCCAGGCCTTTTTGCTTGAGCGAAGATATTCAAAGGAGGAAATCCTTGAGATGTATGCAAATCAATTCTTTGTAACAGGATACGGCAAGGGATTAGGTATTGCATCACAATATTTTTTTGCCAAAGACGCCCGGGATCTGGACTTGGTAGAGGCTGCATTCATAGCAGGCTCATTAAAGGGGCCGAATCGTTACAATCCCTTTATAAAAACAGGGGAAAAAGAAAAACAGAGGGCACTGAAACTTGCTAAAGAGAGAAAAGATTATGTCCTTTCAAATATGTTAAGAGAAAATTTCATAACAAGAAGTGAATACCTGGAGGCAAAGTCAAAAGAGGTTCCATTTAAGGAGGGAAAGATAACCTACCGCCTAAGGGTAGTGATGGACTACATTCGTCGACAGCTGGAATCCGACTACTTCAAGGAGATTCTGCTTGAACAGGGTGTAGACAATATAGCAACTTCCGGCATAGGGATTTTCACCTCAATAAACAAGCAAATCCAGGACCAGGCACTCCGAAGCCTCAGACAGTGGCTGCCGAGGCTTGATGTGCAGCTAAGAGGGTATGGGAGCATAAATGACGACATGATACCGGAGGTAGGAGCGAAAGGCCTACCCGGAAAATTGACTGACGGACTTCCTTTTTTCGCGCGTATAACCCATATCGCTCAAAACTCGGAGGCAGGCTCCCTTGTCGTGGCATGGAATGGGGGTGGAGGAATAATAGGATATGAGGGGATGAAGGATATGGGTGAGGCCTGGATAAAATGGAAAAGGGGAAGCTGGTCCAGATTTCAAAAAGCGGATGTCCCCTCTTTTTTGAAGATCTTTTGCGTGGGGGAACTGATTCCGGTCAGAGTGTTTGAAGAATCTCAGGGAAAACCGGCAAAAGGACTTTGCCTCGCGAGCGTCCCTCAATTGGAAGGAGGTCTGATAGTTCTTCAAAAGGGCATGGTCAGTGCCATGGTGGGTGGATTTTACGACCGTTTTTTCAACAGGTCCGTAGATGCCAGAAGGCAGCTTGGTTCCATCTTCAAGCCCTTTGTCCTGAGCGCCGCCCTGAATCTAAAATGGAACAGTCTGGACCCGCTTGAAAACATTACGACATTTTACGACTTTGAAAACACCGATTATATTCCGCGACCCGATCACAGACCGGAAAGCGACAAGGTGTCTCTTGCATGGGCGGGAGTTAAATCAGAGAATCTTGCTGCAGTTTGGTTGCTTTACCACCTCACCGATAATCTGACTCTTGGCGAATTCAGGAAAATTGTTGAGATTACCGGATTTTCAAGGAGGGAGAACGAAGACTACAGCGCCTATGAAAAACGACTGAGAGACGGATTCGGTATCCTTGCCGGAAGTGAAACGCTGAGAGAGGCGGCCTTTGAAGAATCGAAAAAGGAATTGGGATCGGACATCATCTTCGGCGATTTTGGCGATGCCGATGTTACAGGCGAGGTAATAAAGAAAACAAACAGGCTCTATTATAATCTGAATCTTGAGGATCTGGATATTGAGGAATCTGAGGTCGCTCAACTTGAAAGATACGATTTTTCGAGGCTTATCGAAAAGGCTTTTAAAATCAAAGACCTTTTAGGCAAAATTGAAGCGTCTTATTCAACAAAAGTCCTGTCTGAAACAGGAAGGCGTACGCTGATAAACGTCGCTTCAAGACTTTTTTTTGATCTGGAGCACCAGGGCAGAATTATATATTCGGAAAATCCGAAGTCGATCAGCCCTTCCCTTCTGGCTGCCCTTAAACCTGATGACCTGCTGGAAAAAGTGGCGTTTTTGAGCGCAAAAGACATCTGGGTCGAAGGCGTCATGCCATGCCGGGCACTGGAGCTTCTTGCTTCATACACTGAAAACGGATACAAGAGGCTGGCTTCCAAAAGGCCATATGAACTGGAGACATTATCCAAGATGCGCGATTTCAGGACCCTGATAAATATCTCATATGTGGTTTATCTTGCAAAAGAACTGGGCATTATGACTCAGCTTGATCCGGTGCTTTCACTTCCGCTGGGACCCACTTCCATAAGTATAATGGAAGCCGCACTTGCTTACAACAGCATCATGACCGGCAATGCCGTAACCCCGCTGGCAGATGGCGGAGTTGAAATGATTCCTCTTATCACAAAAATCACTGACAGACAGGGAGAGGTGATATGGAAATACTCCCCTAGACAGAAAAAGGTCCTCTCAGACAGGGTCCGTTCTCTAATGGTCGATATACTCAGGAAGGTCGTCAAGGTCGGAACAGGAAAAAAGGCTGAAGAGGCTGTAAGGGTGATGCTGAACATGGAAGGGAAAGATATCGGAGTACCGGTTCCTTCTTATGGAAAAACCGGTACTGCCAACCGGTTTACCAATTCCAGTTATGTGGGTTTCATTCCCGGCATTAACACGGAATCAGGAGAAATGGACCTTAATTCAGGTTATGTGATCGCAGGATATGTGGGATATGACGATAACAGACCGATGAAGTCTGATAAATTCTCCATATATGGTTCATCAGGTGCCCTTCCCCTCTGGATTGACACGGCAAATGCAGTAGTTAACACCGATAAATATAAAGAGAACTTTCAGCCTGCCGAGCTTATATTTGAAGATACTGGAAAAGGTTTTTACCAGGGGATGATCCCGGTAAAGGTTTCCCCCGCCTCCGGTCTTCCCGCACCTGAAGAAAAAAGGACCGATTCCACTGCTGAAATAATTGCCGAGGCGCAGTTTAAGGATGAAAGGCTCATACTTAAAAGGCATTTTGAGCCTGTAACAGGAGGAACGAATTGAAAAAGGAAATACTTTTATCCATCTTCTTTCTTGTCTTCATTTTGGAGGGATGCCTGCCGGCGACACAGAGGGGTGCTACAGAGGGATCTACTTACTACTACGGTTCTTCGGATGCGGGCACCCTGAAGATCATAAAAGAAAGGGTCTCATACCTTGAGAACCACCTCAAAGAGGAAGACGTTCCAAAAAACAACAGGGCGGTATCAGAGGGGTTACTCGACATCTACAGGGATATTTCTTTTGAGATGTCAAGGCCTTATTATGAGAGAAACTACAAGATATTTTCAGATAACATCATAAAGGGGGTAATTGGTCTTGACAGGGCCTATTTTTTGACTGCGGAAAAGTCCTCTGTCGGAACAACAGGTTCTGCGGGCATGTTTGGAAAGGAAAGGAAGGAAATACTCTCCCTGTACCGCGAAAAAAAATATGAAGACCTCATAGAAAGGTACAAGGAACTTGAATCATTACATGGAGCTGATTTATTTGACCCGCATATGGCCCTTGCCTTTAACCTTTCCCTGGGAAAGCTCAGGAGGTTTTCAGAGGCGGTCTCTTTTGGAAGCCGCCTTTTTTCAAAGATTCAAGGTAATCCGGAACCAATCGAACTCACCACCCAAATGGCAGGCTGGCAGTTGCAGCTTGGCAATATCAAAGAGGCAAGGGAACTACTTGTTGAGCTGGAAAAAGGCCATGAAAAAAGATCCGTCTCCATTGAAAGGCTTAAAGAAAATATCAGAATCTCCGGCATAAAAACGCCCGTCTCCTCTCCTCCCGGACCTCTAAAGGATACCCAATTTGAAAAGGCAGAAAAACTTATTGAAGAAAAGATGTTTTCAGAGGCCAGAGAACTTCTTCTGAAAATGGCGGACAAATCCGATTCTCCGCCGGAAAGGACCTTTGCTGTAAAATCTCTTCTGATAAATCTTGAAAAGGCTGAGGAGGAATATCTGGAAAAGCAGATATCCTTGATCTCCATGAAAAAAGGCTCCCTTGATATAGCCATAAATCTGATAGAAAAGGAGCGTTATCAGGAGGTCCTCACCGGGCTCAAAGGCCTTGATGAAGAAGATATGAGTCTGGAGTTAAAGGCGATAAAAAGAAAGGCCGTAGACGGGCTTGTAAGAAAACAGAGCAACAGGGCTGCAAAGATCTTTCTAATGGCTGAGAACGAAAAAGATCTTGAAAAGAAAAAGCGATACCTTGAACAATCATATGAAATACTTCTCAACCTGGCAAAAAGTCACCCGTCCTCGACATTAATAGACAGGGTGAAATCGTATGCCGAAAGGGTAAAAAAAGAACTTTCGCGATTCAACTGAGAACGCTTACAGACAAATAGAGGATAATATGATAGAGACAAACATACCGGTTTCCTGCGCTGAGGTCGTCGGGCTCGGCCAGGCCTGTGTCGACTATCTGGGAGATCTCCCTTTCTATCCTTTGGAAGACAGCAAGGCCGAGCTGCGGAGCCTCGTTATCCAGTGCGGTGGTCCGGCCTCAACCGCATTGATAACCCTGGCCAGTTTCGGGATCAAGACCTCTTTTATAGGCTCTATTTCCGATGATTTTTCAGGCTGTAAAATCAAAGAGAACCTTTTAAAAAAAGGGGTTGACATCTCATGTCTCAAAATCACCCCCGGCTTCACCTCTCAACTCGCATTCATAACCGTTTCAGCAGGTTCAGGGAAAAGGACCGTCTTCTGGCACAGGGGAACCGTTCCTCATTTGAAAGCTACAGACGTGGATATCTCCCATTTTGGATCGGCAAAGATACTCCACTTGGACGGCCTTATGGAAGAGGCCTCGATCAAGGCCGCGGAACAGGCTAAGGATATGGGTATCCATATTGTTCTTGATGCAGGTACTCTAAGAGAGCAATCCATAAAGCTGGTGTCCCTCTCAGATACGGTTATAGTATCGGAAGGATTTGTATCATCAATTTCAACGCCCGGGGCTTGCCATAAAGACTCGCTTGAATATCTCAGGTCCCTCGGTCCTGAAACCGCCGTAATAACCCTGGGCGAAAATGGAAGCATCGGGCTCGATAAACAAGGTTCTGTAAGTCAGAAGGCATTTGATGTAAAGGTAATCGATACCACGGGGGCCGGTGATGTCTATCATGGGGCCTATATATACGCCATGCTCAACTCATGGGGCATGGCCCGATGCATGCACTTTGCCTCTGCCGCCGCCGCCTTAAAGTGCAGAAGCCCCGGAGCCCAGCAAGGCATACCAACCCTTGAGGAAATAGCGCAGATAGTCGGATAATAGTGACAATGACGTTTCTGGGAGGATCTACTGATTAAAGACATGGAAACTTTTAACCGAATGAAGGGATCAAAAATACTGATAAAGGGTGCAGGTGAAAAGGCAAGCGCGGTTGCTCACAGGCTTTACCTTTGCGGATTTAAAAAGATAGTCATGACTGAACGGCGGTATCCTCTTGCCGAGAGGAGGCATGTGTGTTTCTGTGAGGCCCTTTTTGACAAAAACAAAGAGGTCATGGGTGTGTCAGCAAGGAAAACGGACCCGAGCCTGGAGGATATTAAAAAGGCTTGGTCATCCGGCATGATTGCTATTGCAAAAGATCCGAATTTGAGCATATTAAGCGAACTCAGGCCTAATGTCTTTATCGATGCGGTCATGTCAAAAAGAAATACCGGAACAGGAAAGGATCTGGCACCATGCGTTATCTCCCTCGGCCCCGGGTTCAATGCGGGCGTTGACGCACACTATGTAATAGAAACAAATCCGCTAAGCAATTTCCTGGGCGGAGTAATAACAGAGGGGAAAGCAGAAAAAGACACGGGAATACCGCCTTCCGTATCAGGTCTTGACCAGGAACGAATCATAAGGTCGCCTTCAGAGGGAATTTTGAGGTCTCATAAAAAAATAGGTAATTCGGTCGAAAAGGGAGAAGATATAGGTTCTGTTGGAGGGGGTATACTGAAATCCCCGACTAAAGGAGTTATATGGGGGCTGGTAAGAGACGGTGTAAGGGTGAAAAAGGATCAGAAGATTGGAGATATCGATCCCAGGGGAGATGAAAGGTCGTGCCATGAGATCACTCCTCATTCAAGATCTATTGCCGGCGGGGTAATAGAAGCGGTATTGAGATTTCATCTCTGCTAATCCCAAAAACAATCGTGGCCTTTATTCCTATATAAAGGAAGGGGGGATCAATTGTATAAAAGTGCTGATACTGTCTAAATAGACATACCCGATATCTTACCTAGGAAGGCCGCCCGCTGCCATAAATTATACAATAATGATCTGTCTGTTTTTTTCTATATATCGCTTTCAAGTATAATCTTGTGCTCAAGCAGGGAAAATTTCTTTATTCTCCCTCTTAAATGCCTTTCCTCTCCAAAGAGGTCAACCATTTTCACTTCCCCCCTTTCTTCTTCAATGTAGTCAACATCTTCGAACAAAAGCTCTTCTCTACCCTCATTTTCAATATAAACCGATGACTGGCACATAAAAAACTCCTAATGTTGTTTTTTGTCATTCAAGATAATATCAAAAAGGCTCATACCAAAAAAACCACGGACACACGGATTTTAATCGTGCCTTCGTGGCGTAAAATTACCCCTAGAACTGATAAGACCTGATAAACCTGCTGGACGGAATCTTACACGCAGGGGCTCCATCACTAAAGCTTATGGGTCAAGGTAATTCATGAAAAAGGACTTCATGTCCCGATTTCATAAAATTTTATCCGCCCTCTCACTTGTCTGTCAAGCCGTTTTTGAGTTCACCGGCTATTGGCAATATTTATTCAATCTGGTAAACTTGATATAATAAAATATTATGCATAATGCTCAACTCCTTTTACCGAGGTCAAGAAATGGCAAAAATCAGTAAGATACAGGTTTCATCAGGTCTATACTGGGTGCAAGTGCCTGAGGCCGGCCTATATATTATGTGCGGCTGCCCGGCAGACAGCGTAAAACACCTAAAGAAAATGGGGCTTATCGTTGCCTCTGAAAAGCATGGAACCTCCTTTGAGACAGGCCCCAACGCCATTTTGCTTTCAGACATACTGGTACAAAAAGAATGTTTTTCAAACCTGGCCGAATTCCCCGTACTTCAAATGCTTTACAAGCAGGGGATGATCCTGCCGGGGCATCCCAATAATACAGGGGTAAGACCTATTCTCATAGGTTCCCAAGAGCAGGTAGCCTCACAGATGCAATATATTTACCGTGGCAATTACGGCCTGATCTCAAAAAAAGAAATAATGGAAACCGGTATATCTGAAGAAACCGCAAACGATCTGATGCGGCTCAAATTGAAATTTGCCTTTGGAAACATACGTCACACAGAGGATCTGCTCGACTCAAAGATCGTAAAAAAAGAGCCGGTTGAAATAAGAAATGGCCTTTTTATTCGCAGACTCAAGCTGAATCTATTTGAATTGACATATAATGGTGAATCCGTCACAGTCGACTTGAATCTGGGTCAAAATGAGTCATATGAGACACCTTATCCACTTGGATTTCACAATATAAGAAGGGAATATTTCGCAGTCGTTCATGCCGGAGAAGGCGACGGATGGAACGTAAATCACCCCTGTATGTCAAGCATACTAATGTTTCAGGGTAAAATATACCTGATCGATGCAGGCCCTAATATTCACCATAGCCTCAAATCACTAGGTATAGGGATAAATGAAATCGAGGGAATATTCCACACCCATGCACACGACGATCACTTCGCGGGTCTTACGACCCTTATGAGATCGGGCCGTAAAATAAAATATTACAGCGTCCCGCTGGTGCGCTCTTCCGTGATAAAAAAACTTTCAGCCCTGGCAGCCATAGGGGAGAAAGATTTTTCAAGATATTTCAATATATATGACCTTGAACTGAACAGATGGAACGATATCAGCGGCCTTCAGGTGAAACCGCTCCTTTCCCCTCACCCGGTTGAGACGACAATCTACACATTTCGCACACTGAGCGAAAAAGGATATATATCTTATTCACACTATGCGGATATAACCTCCTTTGGCATCTTGAAAGAGATGCTGACGAACGACACATCCGAACCGGGGATATCGAAATCCTTTTACGAAGAGGTGCGAAGGCAATACCTCGCAGGTGCGAATCTCAAAAAGCTGGACGCAGGCGGAGGCCTGATACATGGAAACGCCATTGATTTTAAACATGACACCTCTTCCAAGATACTCCTGTCCCACAAGTCCTCAGAACTGAATGTAACAGAAAAGGAGATAGGGTCAGGTGCGCCTTTCGGTATGGTTGATGTACTTATCCCCTCAAACCAGGACTACCTCTATCAGTATGCATTCAGGATCCTTAGCACGCATTTCCCCGGCATATCCCACGACAGGATAAACATACTTTTAAACAATGAGGTGAAGACATTCAATCCCGAATCAATACTTGTAAGGAAAGACGAGATAAACAGTCATATATACCTGATACTTACCGGAGACGTAGAGGTTATCCGGTCTGAATCTGGCACCTGCAATCTGCTGTCCGCCGGTGGGTATGCAGGAGCCGACTCAGGTCTTAATAGCTTTCCCTCAAGGTATACATATCGGGCCGCCAATTTTGTCCAGGTTCTGAAACTGCCCGCCGCTCTTTGCATCGATATAATCAAGGAAGAAGGGGCGTTCGAGAATATTTCCAGACTGCTGGGGATTAACAGCTTTCTTCTAAACACATGGCTGCTTGGCGAGGAGGTCCCCTTTTTGACCCAGATGAAGATAGCCGCCAGCATGAAATTAAAGACCTTCAAGTCGGGTGAGAAGATACCCGCGAACTGCGGGCCATGCATCAAGCTTGTAAAAGAGGGCAAACTGAATATCTACCTTGAGAGCAACCTTTTTCAGACGCTGGGTCCAGGCGGTTTTTTCGGTGAGGCAGAGGTGCTTTTCGGAACTGCCGACAGTTTCAGCCTTAAGGCGGTTGAACCCACTTCTATTTATTTCATACCGAAAGACTTACTTATCAATATACCGATAGTGCAGTGCAAGCTTTTTGAAACCCATGAAAAAAGAAAGATAATGATCGCAACCCCGGAACTTATGACCATGCTTCTCTTTGAATGGAAGAAGGAGTATGAAACCGGGCTTACGGAAATTGACAGCGACCATAAATGGCTCCTTGAACTTGCTGAAACCCTCTGTGCAAAAAATGCCATCGGCGAGTCAAAGTCGGTAGTAAAGGAGCATTTGAGGCTTCTGATAGACAATACCAAGGCCCATTTCAAAAGGGAAGAGGCCCTTATGCGCAAGCATGGATACCCCCCTTACAGCGACCATGTGGAAAAACATGAAAGACTGATAAAGGAAGCCGGAAATCTGGATAAGGAACTGGATACCGGTGAAATTCAGATGAACAAACGTTTTATCGGTTTTATTAAGAAGTGGGTCGTAAGCCACATAATCTACGAAGACATCAAGATAGGCGCCCATATAAGAGGCGAGTAAAACCTTTCAGATAATTTCTATTCAGGTTCTCTGTATAGCCCCAGGATACCTGACCTTGCGAGTTTTTTTATACCCATAGGCTCAAGCAGTCTTATGAGCGCTTCAATTTTTTCAGGGCCTCCGGTTGCCTCTATTATGTAATGGCTGGCACCTGTGTCAACAACCTGACACCTGAAGGTGTCAACTATCCTCATTATCTCCTGCCTGTTATTCACGCTGGCCTTGACGCATATAAGGGCCATTTCACGCCTAACAGCCCTTTCAATCGTCATGTCCCTTACTTTTATGACGTTTATCAGTCTTCTCAAATATTTAAAGATATGCTCCAGATGTTCATCGTCTGTCCTTGTCGTTATGGTTATCCGTGACATCTTGGGATTTGCCGTGGGAGCACCGCATATTGTCTCAATGTTGTAGCCGCGACCTGCAAATAGGCCGGAGACCCTGGCAGTCACACCCGGTTCATTTTCAACCAGCATCGTTATTATATGTCTTTCCTGTTTCATAACCCCTTCTCAAAAACAAAAATTACCATATACCTTAGCCCTTTATTTATCCCTAGGGCAAGCTTTTTTCATTGGCCGGCACACCTTCCCCGCTTTTATTGCAGAGAAGGGCCTTGTAATCAAAATTAAAGTGGTTAAATTTTACGTTTCGTTTAATCTATAAATATTTTGACTTTGGAGACACCTAAACATGTCGCAAAACATGAAAAACGACAGACTGAGAAACATCGCCATAATCGCCCATGTGGATCATGGTAAAACAACACTTGTAGACTCCATGTTCCGCCAAAGTGGCATGTTCAGGGAAAATCAGCAGGTTGACGAACGACTTATGGATACCATGGACCTTGAAAAGGAACGAGGCATCACAATAGCGGCAAAAAACTGTTCAGTCGTCTGGAAGGGCGTCAGAATCAACATTATCGATACCCCGGGTCATGCCGATTTCGGCGGAGAGGTCGAACGGGCGCTCTCCATGGCTGACGGTGCGATACTGCTTGTCGATGCATCTGAAGGCCCCCTGCCCCAGACCCGTTTCGTCCTGAAAAAGGCCCTTGAGGCTCACCTTAAAATCATTGTCGTCATCAACAAGGTAGACCGTCAGGACGCACGACCCGACGAGGTTCTTGATGAGATATACGACCTTCTCATAGACCTGGATGCAAATGATGAGCAACTTGAATTTCCCCTGCTCTACGCAGTGGGCAGGCAGGGCATAGCCATGAAAAACCCTGAAGAAAAAGGCGAAAATATCCATATTCTCATGGACACAATTATTGAAGAAATCCCGGGGCCTTCCCACGACCTGAAAGCGCCATTCCAAATGCTGGTATCAGATCTGGGCTATTCAGATTACATGGGCAGGCTTGCTATTGGAAAGGTCTTTAACGGAATCGCACGTTCAAGAGACAGCCTTGTATGCATAGATGAAACCGGCAAGAGTATCCCCTTGAAGATATCCAAGCTTCAGGTATATGAGGGCATAAAATTAAATGACGTAGATGAAGTGAAATCAGGGGATATAGCGGTTATTGCAGGCATTGAAAAGGTCAAGATAGGCGATACCATCTGTAACCTTCAGAACCCGCATGCTCTTCCCCGTATACGAGTTGATGAGCCAACCGTATCGATAAAATTCACGGTCAATGACTCTCCCTTCGGGGGCAAGGAAGGACGCTATGTACAGTCCAGCCGCATCCGGGAACGCCTCCTGAAGGAGACGCTTCTCAACGTCGCCATCCAGGTGGAAGAGGCAGAAGACCGTGAGAGTATGATGGTCAAAGGAAGGGGAGAATTCCAACTTGCGATCCTCATTGAAACAATGCGCAGGGAGGGATATGAATTCTGCGTCGGACGGCCGAAGGTAATCTACACTTACAAAGACGGCAAAAAGCTTGAGCCGATGGAACGACTCCTGGTAGACTGCGAAGAAGGCTTTCTGGGTGTGGTTACCGAAAAGCTTTCTCTTCGAAAGGGAAAGATGACAAACATGGTCAACAATGGAAACGGGAGGGTAAGGATCGAGTACTCCCTTCCCAGCCGTACCTTGATCGGCTACAGGGATGAATTTCTGACCGACACCAGGGGCACAGGCATAATGCACTCTCTATTTGACGGCTACGGCGAATTCCGTGGAGAGTGTCTCAGTCGGTTTACCGGCTCAATAGTGTCAGATCGCAGCGGAAATGCCGTTGCCTATGCCCTTTCCAACCTCGAGCCGAGGGGGCGTCTGTTTTTACAGCCGTGCGATCCGGTCTATGAAGGAATGATTGTAGGTGAGCACAACCGTGGCCAGGATATCAACGTGAATCCCTGCAAGGAAAAGAAGCTGACCAATATGCGGGCCGCAGGAAAGGATGACAATGTGATCCTTTCCCCGATAAAACCGATGACCTTGGAGCAGATCATTAGTTTTATCCGTGAGGACGAAATGGTTGAGGTTACGCCTCTTTCACTTCGAATGAGAAAGACGGTGCTTACCGCACAGCAGCGTCGAATAATGCGCCCCTCCAGGATAAACAGTCAGCAAGCCGCATAGAGCGCACACGCCCCCAGTGTTAAGCCATCCAAGGGACCGGGGTGATTTCCGTCCTCATCAAAGGGGAATCAGACGGCATGGAGGATAAAAAAGAACAGGGTTCTTTTCCTGCCCTTCATTCATTTAAATACAGGGATTTTAGGTGGCTCTGGATAGGCACCTTTTTCTCATTCGCAGCGGTAAATATGCAGCAGATCACAAGGGGCTGGCTCATACTAAGGCTGACCGATGACTCACCTCTTGCACTTTCATTGGTAATGATGTCTTTCGCACTCCCGCTCACTTTTGCCTCGCTCATAGGTGGAGCGATGGCGGACAGGGTCGCCAGGCAGAAGATGATAATCATCTGCCAGAGCGGTAACGCATTTATGACCCTTCTGCTTGCGATCCTTGACATTACAGGTCTGGTCCGTTTCTGGCACCTCATGGTCCTCGGATTCATCAACGGAACCCTTGCCGCCTTTAACATGCCAAGTAGACAATCGATCGTATCAGACATAGTCTCCCAAAAAGAACTTATGAATGCCATCTCCTTAAACAGTGCCGGGATGAACCTCACGCGTATAGTTGGACCGGCTCTGGCCGGGTTTCTGATCATCTATTTTGATACAGGGCTCGTTTTCCTGATGATCGCCTGTGTGCATGCCGTTTCTGTAGTCTGCACCTCCTTTATTGCCACCGGCAAGAAAAGTACGTCCGATCCAGGACAAGGGGTGTTTTCCGACATCCTGCTGGGTTTCCGATATGCCAGGGGAAACAGTACACTTTTTTGCCTCGTAATAATGTGCTTTGTGCCTGCGCTCTTCGGTTTTCCTTATATTGCACTCCTGCCCGCGTGGGCAAAAGAGGTACTTGACGTAAAGGCCGACGGTCTGGGATTTCTAATGATGTTTATGGGATTGGGCTCCCTTACCGGGACCCTGGTGCTGGCATCAATAAGGCATATGAAAAAAAGGGGCACGGTCCTGCTGGCCAACAGTCTGGGATGGGGAATTTCGCTTTTCGTCTTTTCACAGAGTCTCTCATATTCTACCGCCTTTGCCGCACTTTTCCTTGTAGGCCTTATAAGCGCGGTGTTCATGTCGCTCAACATGACCTTGATGCAGTCATATTCATCCAACGAAATGAGAGGCAGGATCGTGAGCATGGCCATGATGACCTTCGGCATAATGCCTCTTAGCGCAGTCCCCTTCGGGGCTGTCGCTGAAAAAATAGGGACGGCCAATTCCCTCGGCATCGCGGGCGTGCTTTTGCTCCTTTTTACAATAACATTTATCTTTCTGTTTCCCCGATTCCGAAAGATCTCCTGACAGGGTGAATCCTCAACAGATGCCAGACAACAGAGAAAAGCTTTACACAAGGCAATTCATCCTGATGGCCCTCTCAAATTTCTTTGTGATAACAAGCTACGGGACATTTTATATGTTCCCCTTGTTTATAAACTCCCATGGCGGTTCAAAAACGGACATAGGTATAATTATGGGAGTCGCAGCCCTTTCCTCCGTGCTTTTCCGTCCCTGCGTATCCCGGCTAATAGATATCGTGGGAAGGAGAAAAGGCTACACTATTGCCTGCCTCGGCATGGCTGCCTTTGGACTTTCCTATGTCCTTTTTGATGGAGACCTGAGGGAATTCTATATTCCGCTTCTATTCGTGAGGGTTTTTCACGGAATCGTGGTGGCCCTTTACTTCACATCCGGCTATACTTACGTGGCGGATATCATACCCTCGTCGCGCTTAACCGAAGGTGTCGGCATGTTTGGTGCGACAGGGCTTACCGGAATGGCCATTGGTCCCGTAATTGCCGAAGCGGTTATCAAGTCCGCCGGTTTCCCGACCCTTTTTGTAACTTCCGCCCTGATAGCAGTTACAGGAACATTGACGCACCTCCCACTCCCGGAATCATACGTTGCATCCGGAAGAGAGAACGGCACCCAGTTTTTCTCCCTTCTTTCAAAGAAAAAGACAAGAACGGTTGCCGCTCTTTCCATGCTTTTCGGCCTGAGCCTGGCAGCATCCACGAACTTCGTGGCACCCTTTGCCGAGGAAATGAACCTTCCGCTCATATCCCTTTACTTTATATCCTATTCAGCATCCGCGGTTATCATAAGGGTTTTCGGCGGAACACTCGCGGATAGATTCGGGGAAATCAAGGTCCTCCCCTATTCCCTTGTTTTCACGGCTTCAGGCTTTTTCAGTCTCATACTGCTTCAGGGCAATTGCGCACTCCTGATGGCGGGATTACTTGTGGGTTGCGGCACAGGGCTCCTTTTCCCCTGCCTTAACGGACTGGCGGTCCGTCATGAGCCCATTCAAGACAGGAGCAAGGCAACGGCCATTTTTACCGGCGCGATTGATTCGGGACTGTTTCTGGGCTCCATAACACTGGGGGTAATCGGGGAATGGGGAGGTTATAAGATGCTCTTCCTAGTAGCAGGCCTTGGGATACTTTCAGGCCTCTGCACCAGGCGTAATGTAAAAGGCTAGCAAGGCTCCACTGAGGGGAGATTTCGTGTCTTTTTTAAGGCGCTTCTGTGCCTTTTGTTATCAAGCCTCTTCCTTTTTGAGGAAGCCGGAGGCCTTGTCTGTTTCCTTTTTCTGGGCCTCTTAAGCGCCCTTTTCAAAAGCCCTGCGAGTCTTTCTCTTGCATCCTGCCTGTTTCTTTCCTGGCTTCTGAATCTCTTCGCCTCTATAAGTAAGACGCCATTGTCGGTGATTTTCTTTCCTGCCAGTCTTATGAGCCTTTTCTTTACCTCTTCAGGGATAGAACCTGAGCTTTTCACGTCAAACCGGAGCTGAACCGCAGTAGCCACCTTGTTGACATTCTGCCCCCCTGGACCGGATGAATGAATAAAGGATTCATTAATTTCTTTTTCGTCAATTTTCACACCAGCTTCGATAATGATCACGCAAAGATCCTCCATGCAACTCTGATTCATACGGAAAGAGTCAAATTTCAGCCACAACAGTTAAAAGCTCCCCGGCCAGGCCTGGAAACTCTTTTTTTGGTGACACGGTCAACGCTGAACAATCAATTTATTATTATCCCTTGCGCTCAATCATGATTGACTTTTCGAAATGTTTATTCTAGAAAAATTATAAGTTTTTATATACTTGAAAATATTTTTTCATATTGCTGCTGATTTTTTTTCAAACGGAAGTCGAAATTCATTGTAATTATTTATAATATAGGTTTTATAGATCCACTGTGTCTTAATAGAAAACTGCCACCTTTCTATAACTGATAATCAAAACCAACCTTATAAGGAGGAAACAAAAAATGGCTGCCTTTATAGAAGCGATATCATACAATAGCTGGGCGTATATGTTTTTAATGGGGGGAATAATCGTTGCCATCTATGTGGTGCTTTTTTTAATAACCAAGAGATATATAAACATTCATAAACAAGACGAGGTCTAGAAGGACACTGTTAATGAAGCTTGCCCCGGTTTTCCAAAGACACGACTCAATATTTCAATATTTTTTTCAATCCATAGGCATTACCATAAAACCGGGGTGAGTTCTTTATCTCCAAGATATTAATTCGAATCAAAACCTTCCTGCTTTCAATTTCGGGCAATCAGGCGTAAAAGGAGATCAGAATGGAGCGACTTATAAAGAATATAAGCATTCCTGTCGACGGATCCAAAAACTCCCTCAGATCCATTGACTATCTGGGCCTGATTTACAGCAGCAGTACGATGAATATTTCGGTAAACCTCATCTATATAATGCCGTCTCTGCCTTCACTAATTGAAAATGGGGGGAAGATTGACAAGAATACCTACGCTTCTGTTATTAAGGCAGAAAAAAAGATACTGGATCAGGCAACGGGGATGCTTGAAAACGCAAAAGAACTGTTGATCGAAAAGGGTTTTGATAATGAGACGATTAAAATTTCCTATAAAAAACAGCGCTCGGGAGTGGCCAAGGATGTCTGCGAATGGGCTTCCGGTAAAAAAACCGATGCACTTCTTTTGACCAGAAGGGGCCGGGGTGAGACGGATCTGGAAGCACTTTTCATGGGAAGGGTTTCAAATAACATTGTAGAGGCTTGCAAAGAGTCCCCGGTCTGGATACTAGGAGGCCAGGCACCCTCCAACAAGGTTCTAATAGCACTAGACTGTTCCGAAAATGCCCTCAGGGCGGTTGACCACGCGGCCTTTATGCTTTCCGACACGGATTGTCCCATTACAATCTTCCATGCGATAAGGGACCTCAAGAGGTTTATCCCAAATGAAATTGTCGATGACGCTCCTGAGCTTGAAGAGCTGTGGAATAGAAAAGAAGGGAAGATGTTTTCACCTTATCTGGAAAAGGCAATGTCCATGCTTGAAAATTCCGGAATCTCCAAGGACCGTGTAACGACCAAAATCGCTCATGGCACAAGAAGCCCTGCCGAGGATATCCTTAGAGAGGCAAGGGATAATGAGTATGGAACGATTGTCCTGGGCAAACGTGGGAACTCCAAGGTAAAGGACTTTTTGTTCGGTTCTGTGACAAGGAAGCTTCTGTATAAAGCGGTAGGCCGCTGCCTCTGGATAGTGCAATAAGGAATAGAACCCGTTATATTGCTTACCCGGCGGTATTATTTTCCTCTGTTATATCAGACAGTAAGTTTTTCTGCATTTTTTCCACACCAGGGGTTATGAAAGGGACGTTGCTTTTCTTCCAGGCAAGGCCGTCTTCGATAAAATAGGCAAGGACCTTCCTGTCATCGCATACATCGGCTCCTCTTCTTTTTCGATTATTAATCCTGGCCATCATGCATATCGTTCCATACAAATAACAACTCAGAAAAGTAATCCTCCTGAGAAAAAATTCCTTTTGCACTATATTTCTCCCGTAAACAAGAAGCCCTCCATATATAAGTAACCTGATTTTCCTGCTGCTTGATCTTATAAACCGTGCGCCCTTTTTCATGACCGGAACCGCCGAAAGAGGCGTTTTCCATCCTTTTTCCCCGAGCATGCCTGAAATGAGAAAAAGGAGCGTTTTGAGTCCTCCGCCGGAAAAGGCCTTTATGGATCTGTTTAATCGTCTGATCAGATAAACTGGGGGATAGATCGAGTGGATCTCGGTGGTGCCCTCAAATACCGTTGCCACCCTGAAGTCCCTCATCCTCTTTTCATAAGGCATGTTTGAAAGATAACCGGCCCCCCCTGCCACCTGAAGGCCATCATAGAGGGCATCCCAGGCCTTTGTCGTTCCGAATAGTTTGCAGTGGGAACTTTCCATGGCAACCGTTGAAACCGGATCATCCATAAGCATGCCAGCGGTAAAAGCGGTCATCGCTTCTGTCACCGCGCCATAAACCTTCGCCTTTACCATCTTTTCCTGGATAAGTTCAAAGGAATTTATAGGTACACTGAACTGTATTCTTTTCTTTGCCCTCATCTTCATGTCCTCATAGGATTGCTTCATTATTCCAGAGGATGCCGCCCCTAGGGCCATCCTTCCATAGTTCAGTATGCTCATGGCAATTTTAAAACCATCTCCAGGTCTTGCCAGCAAATTTTCAACCGGCACTTTAACATTATTGAAATTAATTGATGCGGTGGAACTGGCCTTCAGCCCCATCTTCGGCATGTCCCTGCCTATTGAAACACCCTCCCTGGCTGTCTCCACGACAAATGCCCCCATAAAACCCGGTTTTTCAGGATTTAGCTGGGCAAAGACGGTCAGCCCTCCTGCGTAGTTGGCATTGGTTATATAGGTCTTCTGTCCGTTAAGAAGATAATATTTTCCGTCCTCAGAAAGTATTGCCTTGGTCTGGATATTTTTCGCATCCGATCCGGTCAAAGGCTCGGTAAGTGCATATGAGAATATCATTTCACCTCTTGCCGCAGGCACAAGATATCTATTCTTCTGTCTTTCATTTCCATATAGGACAATTCCTTTTGTTCCTATGGAAAGATGCGCCAGGCTCAGAATCGCCAGTGCCATGTCTGAGGCGGCTACCTCTTCAACCACCTTCAGATATTGAAGCAGATCAAGCCCCATCCCACCATACCGGCTGGGTATATTAAGCCCGAAAAATCCTAGTTCGCTCAGTTTTTTTAATAAATTTTCAGGTATTGCCCCCTTTTCTTCAAGTAACGAAGGAGGGTATTCTTTCTGAAATGCCAGAAAATTTTCTATAATTTCTCTTGTGGTCTCATCACCTTCGATATCCCTGAAAGATGAGAACCTTTTATTGTCAAGGATTCCTTTGTAAAGATCAGAGAGAAACTGTCCGTCACCCATAAAAACACCCCTCATATAATTTCATAGTCTGCAAACAGCAGAATTATTCTCTCCAGAGGCGGTAAAGGCCCCGTTAAATCCATGGAGTTTTGGAAACCGTGCCCTCTGTTTCTGCACTCTATTTTTTTTCATACCATGCACCTCCATGCTGGCACATATACAAAATCACCCGGACCGGTGATTTTCTTTTCCACGATATCCCCTGTCCTAGGATCGAAGACTTCTTCACATTCCTTAAAGTTTGAAACATTCATAATTTTCTCCTTTCAATTTAACGGCTTCGTAAAAGGGCTAAATGTCCGGCGTTCAGCGCCCTTTCACTTCATAATAAAATGCAGATTCATTTTTAAAATATCACAATAGAAAATCATATTCCACAATGATCATATGCCGTACATTCTCAGGCATACGGCATTGAATTAAAGGGTCCATTATTCTCTGACTTTCGCACATCTTACAGGTTGAGCCAAATCCTGGAACCTGGGGGAAATTGACCTACATCGACGGTCTTCAATTTCACCGATTTTTTTCTCATGCTCTCGTGCCGGCGATGGAGATCATATATCTTGACAGGCGGCTGTCTACTTTGAGAAATTGGGGACCCGCTCTTAAACAACATAAACCCTATTCCGTTCCCTGTTTATTTATTTTCTCCTGCGGGTAGGGCTAACGAAAATAAACGATTATTACGCAAAATTGGGATATTTTATGGGCCTTATACGAGGATCTGCCACTTTTACACGCTTTTATGTTGACGGGAATCTTACTGAAGACTATGCCGAGCGTCTTCCCGATCAGATCAAACGCTTCTCATTCAGGCGTCTTGACGAGCATTCCATCTCTGATCGTTCTACAGGCTGGGTCAATTTGATGAATATATTCAGTACCGATTTCGATGCAAAGGAATTCCTTACGCCTCCCTATTTAACGCTGTCCTATCGCATCGACTCGAGGAATGTACCCAGAAACGCACTCACGCAGCACTGTCTGGAGGCGGAAAATGAGATAAAAAAGGCCGAAGGCCTTGAGTTTATACCCAGGGGTAAAAAAAAGGAGCTCAGGGATTTTATTTGGGCTCAATTGATAAAAAGGGCGATCCCTAAGACAAGCACATATGACATGATCTGGAATCTTGAGACGTCATTTGTATTTTTCGCTGCAACAAGCAGTAAAGTCATAGATGAATTTTCAGATATCTTTTTTAAAACCTTTAATCTTGCTCCCTCTCCCGTCTACCCTCTTTCACTTGCCCGTCTGAACCTGGAAACGGAAGACCATAACCCTGCGCCCCTTGAAGCACTCGTGCCCATTGATTTCAAAGGAGGAAAGGAAATATGAATCTACTGGAACAGGTGGAGGGTTCGGAATTTATCGGAAGGGATTTCCTCGTATGGCTCTGGTTCAAGAGTGAAACCAATGACGGCATTATAGAGCTTGAGGAGGTAGGGTTCGCGGAGATCGTTCTTGAAGGCAAGCTGACTCTGGAAACAGAGGGCGCGGATTACACGGAATCAATAACCTGTTCAGGAAGCATCCCTCTTTTGAAAGAGGCCCGGTTCGCCCTTACACAAAACAAAAAACCGACCCTTGCAGGCATAAGACTTATAATGGGTGACGACGAGTTCCTATTTTCCCTTGATTCCAGATGGATGAACTACAAGGCACTTAAGACGCCACGGATCATGGAGGATTACAAAGACGACCCTGACGGGCTTTTTTATGAAAAGTTCGGGCTCATTGAAAAGGCGGTTTCGATGATGGACTCGGTCTTTATTCACTTCATAAAACTGAGGCTGTCTGAAACATGGACCGAAAGAGAATCACCTGATCTCATGAATTGGATAAATAAAGGGAAAGAATGAGAGTACTGTTACTTCAGCAGGTTATTTGACCTACCGGACCTGGACCGATCTCTCCTTGGATCAGGCAGGAAAATATTTACGGTTTATAGATCTCGGTCTCCTTTTTCGCCTCAGACCTGCTCCTGAGTCTTATGAAAAGTAATTTCAGGCCATTGTTCCATGCACCTTCCCAGACGCCAGCTACTTGTGGCCAGAAATGCAAGGCGGCCCGCAGAGTCCTCTGCCAGAGAATTTCTGTTCTCCTTTTCAAACTCCTTCATATAATTATTATCCGTACAAGACACCCAGCGAGCGGCTTCGTACCGGACATTATCATAAACCGTGTCAGCACCATACTCGTTTTTTAATCTCTCAGATGTTACGTCAAACTGAAGAGGGCCTACCGCACCCAGGATGTATTCGCTTCCCCCGAGAGGTCTGAAAACCTGAACGGCCCCCTCTTCCGACAGCTGAACAAGCCCTTTGTAAAGCTGTTTGCTTTTCATGGGGTTTTTCAGCCTTATTCTTCTGAAATGCTCCGGCGCAAAGCTTGGTATCCCGATGAATTTGAGGGCCTCCTTTTCGGTAAAGGTATCCCCAATCTTGATGGTACCGTGATTGTGAATACCTATTATATCGCCTGGAAATGCCTCCTCTACGGTAGCCCTGTCCTGGGCCATGAACAGGGTCGCGTTGCCAAGGGAAATATCCTTTCCCGTTCTCTGATGGACGACCTTCATTCCCCTTTTGAATCTTCCGGAACAAATCCTCAGGAATGCTATCCGGTCCCTGTGGGCGGGGTCCATATTGGCCTGTATCTTGAACACAAACCCGGAAAACGACTTCTCATAGGGAGAAACCGGCCTTGTGAGGCTTTCCCGTGTCAGGGGTGCCGGGGCCATTTCTACAAAGGCATCAAGAAGTTCCCTGACACCGAAATTATTTATGGCGCTACCGAAAAATACGGGTGTCTGATTTCCCTTAAGATAATGCTCCAGCTCAAATGGATCAGCTGCCACCTCCAAGAGTTCCACCTCTTCCCTCAAATGATCCGCCTCACTTCCCAGAAGCTCATCCAGACGTGAATCGCAAAGGTCGGTTATCCTAACACCTTCCTGCAATTTACTGCTTTGCCCGCCCTTAAAAAGATGCAGTTCCTTTATATAGCGGTTATAAACCCCCTTAAATGATTTCCCCATGCCTATGGGCCATGAAAGAGGCACACACTCGATCTGCAGCTTCTCCTCTATGTCCGAAAGCAGGTCAAGGGGTGCCAGCCCGTCTCTATCCAGCTTGTTAATGAAGGTGATTATCGGAGTGTTGCGCATGCGGCACACCTCCATAAGCTTTTCTGTCTGGGACTCCACTCCCTTTCCACTATCGATTACCATCAGTGCGCTGTCCACGGCGGTAAGAACCCTGTATGTATCTTCGGAAAAATCCTGGTGCCCTGGGGTGTCGAGCAGGTTTATCTCGAAGTCTCTGTAATTGAATTTCATGGCGGATGTGGTCACAGAGATACCCCTCTCTCTTTCTATCTTCATCCAATCGCTGGTTGCATGCCTGGCCGCTTTTCTTGCCTTTACAGCACCTGCCTGCTGTATGGCGCCTCCAAAAAGTAAAAGCTTTTCCGTAAGCGTGGTTTTACCTGCGTCAGGATGGCTTATTATCCCGAAATTTCGTCGTTTTTCGACCTCTTTTCTGTGGATGCTATCTGAATTCATATTCTCCCGCCTTTTATAAACATAAAAACCGGGCCGAAATAAAGCCCGGTTGGTTTTAACTCTAATATAATGTCATGCCGGTAAAGGTCAACCCTGATCCATTGATCTTCATACCGACACCTGAGCCTGTTTGATACCTCAAATCTCTATTTACCGATAAACGCCGTGGATCTCACGATTGTCAAGTTTTTTCTCTGTCACGGCATTACAAGGTCTCATACAATCTCGGATTGCCTAAAAGCAGCACCTCTCTATTAGCCATAAAAAGACCTCTTCCTAATCAGTCTTCAACAGGCACACGCCTTTTCGTCCGTACGATATCCTTCCGGGAGGACAAATAATATTTTGGGCAGAAGAGATCAAACATAAAATGACCCGTCATGTTTCTGTTCCTCTATGACTATTTTTCTGAGTAATGGTAAAAGCCTCTGCCGCTCTTTCTTCCCAGCTGTCCCGCCTTCACCTTTTTTCTCAGGATATCGGGTGGAAAATGAGCAGGTTCCCTTGTTTCGTTATAGATCCCCATGCGTGCGGCTAGCACCACATCAAGGCCTACCATGTCCATCAGCTCAAAGGGTCCCATAGGATATCCCAACCCCAGCCTCATCGCCTTGTCGATGTCCTGTGCGCTGGCAATACCCTTTTCCAGCAAGCGAAGGGCCTCCAAAAAGGCCATCCCGTTTATTCTGTTGACAATAAATCCTGCGCTGTCACGGTTTACAAGGACCGGTTCTTTTTCCAGGGAGATGACAAATTCCCTTATGCGGGAGACGGTTTCATCTGATGTCAAAACCCCCTTAACGATCTCGACAAGTCTCATGCGGTGAACCGGGTTGAAAAAATGTATCCCCGCGACCCTTTCCGGCTTTTTCAGCACAGAGGCAATCTCCGTTATCGGTATGGAAGACGTGTTGCTTCCAAGAACGGTATTTTCGGCACAGCTTTTTTCCAGGCCTATGAAAAGTTCCTGCTTGGCATCCAGGTCTTCGATTATCGCCTCTATCACAAGATCTGCCGAACCCGCTTCTTCAATCGACTCCACCTTGGATATCCTTCCTGCTATTTCCCCAACCGGTCCTTTCAGGAGCCCCTTTGCAGAAAGCTTTTCCAAAGCCCACCTGACGGAATCAATGGCCTTTGAAACGGCTTCAGTTTCTAGATCGCTCATAAACACCTTGTAACCGGCCTGTGCGCAGGCCTGAACGATACCGGTTCCCATTGTTCCGGTTCCTATAACGCAAACTGTCTTCATATTCCTATTCACCCTCTTCTGTGTTCTTTTCCACCCATTTTTTTATCTTTTCGAATAAAACCGGACCTGACATATCTCATGTATCTATAAGACCCTTATCGGTTTTAAAGGAACCCCACGCACTTGATTTCCTCTTAAGGCACTATCACCGCCTTGAAGAACAGATCCTCGCCGGTGATTAGACCTCCTGCGAGTCTTACCGCCTTTTCAGCCTCTTCAAGGGGAAACCTGTGTGTAATGATTTCCTCAAGAGGATATTTTCCGGATTCAGCCAGTTTTATTGCTGGCAGTACGGAGTTTATGTTCTGGCTGAACACCCCCAGCACGGTCAATTCCTTTGTCACGATCTTATCGAGCACCACAGGTATCTCCTTGTCGGCACCATATAGACCGGGAAGGATTACCCTCCCATGTCGCCCGACCACGTCAAACAGGGCCTTAACGCCTTTACCGCTTCCGCTTACATCCATGGCGATATCGGCCATATTTCCTCCGGTGATCTCTTTAACGACACCTACAAGGTCCTCCTTTTCAACATCGACACACAAATTTGCACCGAATCTCTCAGCGAGTTCAAATCTTTTCTTGTCTTTTCCTATCCCCGCCACAATGATGTTGGAGGCGCCCGATTCCCTGGCCGCGATCACAGCCGCCATGCCCTGCTGGCCCGGCCCTATTATGACCACTGTTTCACCTATCGATACATTCCCCTTCATCCTCAGCCATCTTATGGCGTTACCCAGAACCGCACAGATAAGTATCCCGGTCTCGGCTGATATCTCCTTACTCACCTTATGAACCATTGCCCTTGGGTGGAGATAAACATGCTGACCATAGCCTCCGAAAAGGTGGGGCGGATTCCTGCAGGAAATCATTGATCCGTAATTGTAATTTTTCTCGCATGTGACATAGTTTCCCGTAAGGCATGAAAAACACTCACCACATCCGAATGCATATTCAACTATCACGCGATCGCCCTCTTTAAGCCCGTTTTTTTCCCCAAAATGTCGACCCAGTTTTTCAATCGTTCCTATGATTTCATGCCCCATTATTATGGGATAGGGCCTGGGCGCCTTAAAAGCCTTACCCTTGTAAATACCCGGATCCGAACCACACACCCCCGTCATCTCAACCTTTAGGAGCGCGTCATCATCCTTTATCGATGGGATATCGAATTCCCGCATCTTCATCTGTCCCGGTCCCTCCAGGACCATCGATCTGGTCTTTTTGTCGGCCATTGCACACCCCTCAAAACTCTGATGTAATGGGTCTTTTTTTCAATAAACCTGCTTCTTCAAGTAACTGTCTGAAAGTCTTCTTTAGCAAATAATATTGAAGGCTCACACCTGCCTTTTCCTTTTGATTTTAACCTGAATGAACTGCCACAGGAAAATCGTTACGGTCAACCCGAAGCCGACGATATCCGTATAAAGCCCAGGTTTGAGGAGCACGATACCTCCCGAAAACAGAAGCACCCTCTGAATAATATTCATGGATCTGAAAAAATAGCCTTCAAGGGAGGAGCCAAGCGCGGTGCAGCCCACCAGCGCGGTGAAAAGTGAAAAGGCTATGCGGAATATATTTCCCTGCCACAGCAGTACAGGATCGTATACAAAGAAAAAGGGTACGATATATGCTACAAGCGCTAGTCTGACTGCGGTAAAGCCTGTCTTGAAAGGAGAGGACCCCGCCACCCCTGCTCCGGCAAAAGCCGCAAGGGCTACCGGAGGCGTTATGGTTGACAGGCAGGCATAGTAAAACACGAACATATGTGCCGCAAGAACCGGAACCCCCAGGTTCACCAGGACAGGCCCCCCGATTATAACCGTGAGTATGTAAGCGGCGGATGTGGTAAGACCCATCCCAAGTATAAGAGAGGTGATCATTATATAGATCAGCGAGATGAAAAGATGTCCTCCGGCGGCGGAAATAACCAGGGTGGAAAACTTGAGGCCGAGGCCTGTCTGGGTTATCACCCCTATTACTATTCCCGCAGACGCACAAGCCGTTACCACCTGAAGAGATCCCACGGCCCCCCGTTCGAGACTTTTCAATATCGTCGGCACACTCATCCTGGTGTCTTTTTTCAGCATGCTGACGGCCACCACCGCTAAGATTGACCAGAACCCCGCCTTCATCGGAGAATATCCCAGCCCAAGGAGTATGACCAGTATGATGGCAGGCAATACCAGATGTCCCCTTTTAACGACCTCCTTTTTGAAAGAAGGAAGCTGGTCTTTTGGAATTCCTGTCATACCTCTTTTTACGGCTTCAAGATGCACCATATAGAAAAGTGCGTAAAAATACAGGAGGGCCGGTATAAAGGCCGCAACGCACACTTTCAGGTACGATATACCTATCATTTCCGCGATTATAAAGGCCGCGGCCCCCATTATGGGGGGCATGAACTGCCCTCCGGTTGACGCAACCGCTTCAACCGCCCCCGAGAAGGTAGCGCTGTAACCGATCTTTTTCATTAAAGGGATGGTAAAGGTCCCGGTACTGACGACATTGGCGACCGCGCTTCCCGATATCGTTCCCATGGTAGCACTGCTAAGGACCGCTACCTTTGCGGGTCCTCCCCTCAGATGCCCGGCAATGGAACTTGCAAAACCTATGAAAAATTCCCCTACCCCCGAGTGCAGCAGAAAGGCACCGAACAGTATGAAAATAAAAATAAAACTTGCAGACACCCCCAGCGGAATGGTGAAAAGACCTTCGGTTGTCAGGTATTGGTAACTGATGAACATCTCCAGATCTATTGCACGGTGACCCCATGTACCGGGTATCAGGTGACCCAGAAGTGCGTAGCCGACGGACACAAGCGTTATGATAGGAAGGGCTGAACCGAGTACACGTCTGGTTGATTCAAGTACTATTATGATCAGGATTCCCCCATAGACAAGATCGGCCGTAGTGGCGGCACCCCCTCTCAGAACCAACTCCTTGTATTCCGAGATTATATAAATAAGGCTGAAACAGCTCAGAATCATAAGGCCGAAATCTATTATATCGCCTATGATCCTTGAGCCCTTTCCCTTATCCTGTCCTTTAAAACAAGAGGCGGTTAGGAACGTTATAAGCAGGGCGAAAAGCAGGTGAATTGATCTCTGCACAACGGCGGAATAAAGGCCGAACTGAGATGTATAGAGATGAAACCCCGACATGGCAAGGCCGGTGACGGTCACAAGGAAGCCCTTGGTGAACATCCTTTTTCTTGCTGCCTGAAATGTCTGACCATTGATCATAAAGTCCACCGATAGTTGAAAACTGAAAAATGTAACGTGGAAGTATTCAAAAACGAACGTTGCTTATGATCGCTCAAACAGATTACTGTTCCCTTCAGGGCACTTCGATTAATACCTTGAGTGTTGTTCCTGCGGGGATCAACTCACTGAGATAAAAGACCTCGTCTTTAAATAGAAGCCTGTGATTTGCATCGCTTCTTGAGCCCATGATAAAGGTGACTTCTTTCACAACTCTATCGATAGCGGTTATCTCCCAGGTTCCATCTTTTTTTATGACAAAATTTTCATAGAAAAACCCCTGCCCGTTCAGGTTCGAACGACCGCCTGATTTTACATGAACAATAGATCCCCTGTCTTTTATCTGGAAGGTATCTCGGTAGTAAACCCTGTCATAGGAGTGAAGGAATTCGATAGCGAATCGATCCTTTTTTGAGACGGGAACACTCAAATACGTATTCCCGTCTCTGACACCCCTAATTGACAGATGTAAAGGTTCGTCTCCGGATTCCTGAGAGGATACGGGAAATGAAATCAGGATAAGGAGAGTCGTCAAGAGTGAAACGAACCTTTTCATACCCTCTATTTTAATACGCCCTTTTCTTTGTAGAATTTGACCGCACCGTCATGAAGAGGAATAGGGACCTTGTACGCAGCATCAAGGGTTATTTTTTTGTATTTCACATGGATATTGTCGATATCGCTCTTGTTATCCCAAAAGGCCCTGAGAAGATTATAAACCAGTTCCTTATCCAGATGTGTCGTGGTGTTGATTACTCCCATCCATGAAAGCACTTCAATGGGACTGTCCTGATCCTTGTAGATATCGGCAGGGATCTGCCTGGGGACATAATAGGGATACTTGCTGTTTATCTTCTTCATCATATCTTCTTCTATATTTATAAACCTCACCTCTCTGGCGGTTTGAAGGTCCATTACTCCAGGCGCCGGAGTGCCCACCGCAAACATTCCTATATCCAGGTTCCCGTCCTTCAGTCCCTGTACCTGCTCGGCAATTGAAAGGAACTTTGGATCGATATCGTCATAGGTTATCCCATACTCGGCAAGGATCAGCTTATTCATGATTTCTATACCGCTTCCGGGTGCCCCCAGGCCCACCTTTTTACCCTTAAGGTCATAAAGGGACTTGATGGGAGATTCCTTCGGCACGACGATAATTTCATCTATCGGATAGAGGGACATCAAGGATCGCAAGGCCCCGAAAGGTTTCTCTTTTTCAAACTTTGCGATACCCTTGTATGCCCAGAAGGTCACATCAGGCATCATAAATGCCATATCTGTCTGTTTTTTCAACAGGGCACGCGTATTTTCTATCGAGGCCCCGGATGGATAGGCTGTCGCCTGCACCCCTTCTATATTCTTGCTGATTAGATTGGCCCAGGCCCCTCCCAATGGGTACCATGTTCCGGCGGTTCCTGCGGTAGCAATGGAAAGCCTTGTTGTTGCGTTTACCGCACCAGCCGTAGCCAAAAACAGAAAAAGAGTTAACAACGCAAAAAAACCTAGAAACCTTCTGCTCGTAAATCGCATAGGGACCTCCTTTTGGACAAAAATGGTTTATATCGCCCTATCTTGTAACAACCCCTTGATTGTGTTATTTGCCACCGGCATTATCACCTCCTTTCAAAAGGCCTTTTTCAAAGAAATAATTAATGGAAATCTCATGAAACATCCTGCTGCCAATGAGTCAGTTAATCGGGGAAAAAGGCAAAATCCGTTTAAATACAATATCAAAAGACATCCCGAAATACTTTTTTTCTATGGCTCATAGACCTTTTCAAAAATAGGTGTTTTCCGAGTCTCTTTCGGAAGAGTTCCAGGTGGTACCAATTCGATTTCAGGCCGAACCTTTATTGAGTGGTGAAGGGCATCCCCTATCCTCTTTTGCAAGCCGGGGAAATCCTGCTTACCGATTTCTTTTCCATGCTCAATTTTCACCTTCAACGGGGGTACAACCCTTGGAGGGGGTGCATTTAGGACTACTCGCATTTCGCCTGTTACTTCAGGTGAGAAGGTGGATACGATATTTTTTATAGAAACAGGATATATGTTTACCCCTTTTACTATAAGCATGTCATCCGACCGACCGATCAGTTTGGCGCGTCTTCCCTTAAATCCGCATCCGGGGCATTCTTCTGTGAAAATCTGCACGATATCTCCATATGCGTATTTTATGGCCGGGCATGCCTGTCTCTCAAGAGACGTGTGAACCATTTCACCGATCGCCCCGTCCACATCAGCATCTACAGGCTCTTTGGTGACAGGGTCGACCAGGTCCTCATAACTGGTGCAGACATCAGGAGCAACCGCGTGGAGGCCATGGTATTCGTATGAATCACAGGAAATCCCCATGGCGTTACCGCATGGAGACCAATAGTCCCACACCCTGCAACCATAGGCGGATTCCAGTTTCTCTTTGATTTCAGGGATGGAAATACCAACCTCGCCGCATGTCAAAAGGCCCTTCAGACCGATTTCTCCCACCTCCTTTTTCATGGCTCTCGGGTATTTATCGATCAGAAACTCGGCCAGAGACGGTGTGCATGCCAGGTAAGTAGGCCTTGTAAGGTTGATGAATTGCATCAGGAGATCGGTGCCCGCCCTTGCGTCTATATCAATAGGAAGGGCCCCAAGTTCCCTCAGACCCCAAAGTGTCATGGTGGTGGCATAGATACCGAGAGCGAAAAAGAACACGACCCTGTCCCCCCTGCCCACACCTGCAAGTGAAAGTCTGTGCCCCAGTTGTTTGCCTATAAAATCAAGGTCTTTTTTGGTAAATGTGTAACTGAAGGTAGGTATTCCGGTTGTCCCGGAGGTAGTTCCTGTGAGGTAAATATCCTCAGGTTTCGCGCACAGGTGCATTCCGAACGGATGCCCCAGCTTTTCCAGAGATTCCTGAGCGCTTTTCCGTTCATCATCCTTCACCATGAACACAGGAAGTCTTCTCAGGTCTTCAATTGTCCTTATGTCTTCGGGTAATGCCCCTGCCTCATCAAACTTTCTACGGTAAAATTCGGAATTATCGTAGCAGTATCTAAGCTGTGGAACAAGTTTTATCTCCTGGTAATGTCTTATCTCCTCCGCCGACATCCCGTTCAATTGGTTTTCCAGATAGAAATCCTTTTCCATTTTGAGAGCTCCTTGATGAACGTTCTTTGAACCTCCCGAATACCGACTGCATCTTTGATTTTTCAGCCATCTTTCCACCCACTTCCAGAATATGTTTCATACACAGATCGGAAGCGTGCCGGAAATCCCGTTTTTCCAATAGGTTGATAATCTCCAGGTGCTCCTTCATGGTCGTCTTGAACATCGATATGGAAGGCTGCGCTATTTCGAAAAAAGGGATAGAAAGTCCTACAACCAGCTTATGGGTCATACTCAAGACGGGATTTTCCGCCAGCTCGACAATTATTCGGTGAAATTCGAAATTGGCTGACAACCGCCTGTCATGTTTCTCCGCCCTGTAGTACTGCTCGGCCAGTTCCATGTTGGCTCTCATTCGCGCTATATCTTCATCTGTAATTTTTGAAGAAATAAATTTGCTTATAACGATTCCTTCAATCGCTGCCCTAGCCTCGGATAGCTGTTGAATGGTCAGATTTGACATCCGCAACGCGTTTTCGATCTGATCAACGACTTCATTGATATCCGGTTCCTTTATATAGGCACCTCCCGTGCTTCCCTGACGAACCTCGATTACACCCGACTGTTCAAGCGACCTGATAGCTTCCCTTACGGTCACCCGACTTACTCCGAATATCTCAACGAGTTCTTTTTCGGGGGGGAGTTTGTCATTAGGACCAAGGTCTCCTCTTACTATCGCCTCCATCACCTGACTGGCGATTTCCTCATACATCCTTTTCTGTTTTAGTTTTCGAAACATACACCAAACCTCATGTTATAAAATAATATGTTATACATTTAAATATATACCCATATCCATGTCAAGCACAATTTTAGTCAGTGCGTCTCCTAGTTCAACTTTCCGGATGCATCACTCAGATACAATTCAAGCAAAATGGAAAACGCCTCTGGATTTCCGGGCATCGGGGGATTATTTTAGGTCCAAGGCCCCTAAAACACACGACTGAGGTGCATTCCCTATATTCAGAAAAGCACCTCTTGTTGATGAATCGGGGAATGAATGCCCGACTTGACATGCAATGTTTTATAGCTACTCTTTAATAGAATAGCTTTCAAAAATAACTAACCTGTAAAAAGGTATATTAATATTATTCCATTTTATCTTTTCATGATAACTTCCCCCCAGGATAACCTAATGACGGAATATATTTCAAACCATGAAGCTGCCATCAGGCTATCCTTTTTCTTCGGCATTCTCCTTGTAATCGCCATTCTTGAAATTCGCCGTCCCAGGAGGTCCCTTACCACTTCCAAGGCCAGTAGGTGGTTCGGGAATCTGGGGGTCGTAGTGATAGGATCCGCAGCATTGCGCGTGGTTTTTCCTATTACAGCCGTTCAACTCGCCATTGTGGTAAATGAAAAGGGATGGGGCATATTCAATGCCGGTGATCTGCCATACTGGCTGACAGTGGTTTTATCGATTGTTATACTGGATTTCATCATATACCTTCAGCATGTCATGTTCCACGCCGTGCCCACCCTGTGGCGTCTTCACATGATGCACCATGCTGATCTGGACTTCGACCTGACAACAGGTATACGTTTTCACCCCATTGAAATTCTCATATCCATGCTGATAAAATTTTCAGCCATATTAGTGCTCGGGGCGCCTGTTCTCTCAGTGATCTTTTTTGAGATCATTTTAAACGGCATGGCCATGTTCAACCATGGCAACTTCAACCTCCCCCTAGGTCTGGATCGCATCTTGAGACTTCTTGTAGTAACACCCGACATGCACAGGGTTCACCATTCGGTTTTTCCGAGCGAGACAAATTCAAACTACGGATTCAACCTATCCTGGTGGGACAGACTTATGGGCACCTACCGAGCCCAGCCGCGCCTTGGACACACGGAGATGACAATCGGTCTTAATCAATTCAGGGACCCGTCAAAATTGAACCTCTTGTGGATGCTCATACTGCCATTTACAGGCAGACAGGGCGCCTATGCCATAAACCGCAGAGGGGCAAAGGATGAAAAATGATCCCGCCCACCAAATCAAGGCCTAAGACAGGCTCAAGACAATAAAAGGCTACGGCCCGCAGGAAACGGTCTTCCTTAAGTGAAATAAAAGGGTTTCAAGACTTTGCGGCAGGAGGCCTCAACTACCCGGCCTTACACAAGCATCTTCCGATCCAGGGTGCGGTACTGGATGGCCTCGGCTACGTGGTCCGCGCCTATTTCGACGCTTTCCTCCAGATCCGCGATTGTCCTTGCGATTTTAAGGATTCTGGCATGGGCCCTTGCGCTCAAGGCGAATTTCTCCATCGCCCTTTCTATAAGATTGTTTGATTCATCATCAGTCACGCAGAAGCGCCTTATCTGGCGGCTGTTCATTGTGGCGTTTATGTGGATAGCAGATCTTTTAAACCTCTTCTGCTGAAGGCTTCGCGCCCTGACCACCCTATCAAGGACCTCAGCCGAGGAGTCTCCCTGCTCAAGGCCTGAGAGATCTTTAAAAGGCACACTCGGGACCTCCAGGTGGATATCTATCCTGTCCAGAAGCGGGCCTGAGATCTTTGATCTGTACCTCTGAATCTGTAGAAAAGAGCAGGTGCAGTCCCTCTTCGGATCACCCAGATAACCGCACGGGCATGGATTCATTGCCGCAACCAGCATAAACGAGGACGGATAGGTTACGGTTGAACTGGCACGGGCGATCGTAACGGCCCCATCCTCTATGGGCTGCCTGAGTACCTCCAGAACATTTTTCCTGAATTCCGGCAATTCATCCAGAAAAAGGACCCCGTTGTGGGCAAGGCTTACCTCCCCCGGCTTAGGATTCTGCCCCCCACCTATAAGGCCGGCATCGGAAATGGTATGATGAGGCGAACGAAAAGGCCTGAGTCTTACAAGCCCCTTTCCTTTCGGCATAAGCCCCATGATGCTGTAAACCTTTGACGTCTCGAGGGCCTCTTCGAATGACAGTTCAGGTGTAATAGTAGGTAGACGTCTTGCCAGCATAGTCTTGCCTGAACCGGGCGGGCCGATCATAATCAGATTGTGCCCTCCCGCAGCGGCTATCTCCATGGCCCTTTTGGCACCTTCCTGGCCCCTGACGTCCCTGAAATCAACCTGATATTCAGGCTTTTGAAACAGGGATTGAGGATCGACACTCAGACTGTCTATCCTTGAGTACCCTGCCAGATGATCAATTACATCGGAAAAGGTGTCGACAGGATAGATTTTCGTCCCCTCTACAACTGCCGCCTCAGCGGCATTTTCACGGGGCAGAAATATTGATTCTATTCCCATCTCTTGCGCTGAAATCGCTATAGGCAGAACTCCTCTGACCGGCCGCACAAGACCGTCCAGGGCAAGCTCTCCTAAAAATATGCACCTGCTGAATGAAGAACCGTCTACCAGCCCGGTAGCGGCCAGGATACCGATGCCCATGGGAAGATCAAAGGCCGCCCCCTCCTTCTTTATATCGGCAGGGGCGAGGTTAACCGTTATCCTGTCGGCAGGGAAATGATACCCGGAATTCTTAATAGCCGCCTTTACCCTTTCCTTACTCTCTCTAACCGCACCCTCAGGCAGCCCAACGGTTGTAAAAGAAGGCAATCCCTGGGAGATATCAACCTCGACTTCCACGATATAGGCGTCTATGCCTATAATGGCGCTGCTCAGGACCCTGGAAAGCATTTTTCAGATGCCCTTATCCTAATTGTTCCATGTGAAGTGATATGAACCCGCTTTATCCGCAATAATAAAAAAACAACCGGTCAATCCTATGAGATTTTTTCTATTTACATTTTTAGAAAGAAATTATATAAGAATAAATTTATCCTGAAATAGAAGATATCGAAACAGAAGATTCTGTTTCAGATCCCCCTTTTCTTATTAAGTTTTTTTACCCGGAATTATCATACTGATGATCTGTTCCCTTATTGTAAAGGGAATGAAAAGATCCGGCTTTTTATCTGTTTTATTAATCTTGGCTTTTTTTATATTAACATATTTTTTCAATTTATAGGAGACAAACATATGGCTCGCATAACCGTAGAGGATTGTCTGAAAAGAGTGGACAATAGATTCGGTTTGATTCACCTTGCGGCAAAAAGGGTTCGGCAACTCAGAAAAGGGTCAGAGCCTCTTGTTAAATGCAAGAATAAAGATGTCGTTGTAGCGTTAAGAGAGATCGCATCCGGGGATATTTATCAATCCCCCGGTGCCCAAGGTTCTGCATTGGAAAATCAACCTGAAATAGACGCTCCTGAACTACCTGAAATCAAATCTCTGGAGGCTGAAACCGACCAAGAGGAGAAAGATGTTTCTCGGTAACAAATGATGGAAAAAAGAGATTACTATGAAGTCCTGGGCGTTTCCAGAAACGCAGGACAAGAAGAAATAAAAAAGGCATATAGAAAGCTGGCACTCAAATATCACCCGGACAGAAACCCTGAAGACAAGGACGCTGAAGATCTTTTCAAGGAAGCGGCCGAGGCATACGATGTCCTGAGTGACAATGAAAAAAAACAGGTCTACGACCGATTCGGTCATCAGGGGCTTGAGGGAAGAGGCTTTACAGGTTTCAGCGGGTTCGAAGATATCTTTTCCAATTTCGGTGACATATTTGAAGATTTTTTCAGCTTCGGAGGCCGCAGGCAGAGAGGCTCAAGGGCAAGACAGGGTAAAAGCCTCAGGTATGATCTTGAACTGAGCCTTGACGAGGCATTTTTCGGAATAGAAAAGGAGATCTCTTTTCAAAAATATGAAGGATGCGCGACTTGCGAAGGATCTGGAATGAAGCCGGGCAGTCAACCTCAAACGTGCCCGACATGCAACGGCAGAGGCCAGGTTATCAGGTCCCAGGGTTTTTTTCAGATCAGCTCAACCTGCCCGTCATGCCACGGACAGGGACAGATAATTACTGATCCCTGTGAAGACTGTGGGGGGCACGGCAAGGTATCCATTGAAAAAAGCATCAACGTGAAGATCCCTCCCGGAGTCGACACCGGTTCTCAACTGCGACTTCGAAACGAAGGAGAACCGGGTGAATTGGGTGGACCCTCAGGAGACCTCTTTGTTGTAATATATGTAAAGGAACATGAATTTTTCCAAAGAGACGGCGACGATCTGCGTTGTCAATTACCTGTTTCATTCGTCCAGGCAGCCCTTGGAGACACCATACAGATACCCATACTCGGTGAAGAAAAAGGATACAGGCTTGAAATCCCTGCCGGCACCCAGCCTGGAGATACCCTGAGGGTTTCAGGCAAGGGCATGTCGAGTCTCAGGGGAAGGCACAGGAGAGGCAATCTTTATGTTCACATAAGCGTAAAAATACCGGAAAGGCTCAACCAGGAACAAAGGGAGCTTCTCGAGGCCTTTGCAAAGACGGAGGAGTTGGATATAAGCGAAAAAAAAGCTAAAAAAAAGGGCTTTTTAAAAAAGATAATGGCATGAAAGAGGTTTTTAAAGTAACAGGTTAACCCTCTTCACAAGCATTCGGGGTTTAAGTTTTAATTTACCAGAACCTACAGAATCCATTTAGAACGGGGCGATCAAACCATGTTAAGTGATGAGAAAAAGCAATACTTTAAAGAATTACTCGGTACCAGGCTAAACGAACTTTTAAACACAGCGAACAAGACGGTCAGCGGGATGACCGATCAGGGGCAGAATTTTCCAGATCCGACCGACAGGGCTTCAATGGAATCAGACAGGAATTTTGAACTCAGGATACGCGACCGCGAACGCAAATTGATAGCAAAGATAAAAGAGGCCCTTGAAAGGATAGAACAGGGGACCTTCGGTATTTGTGATGAATGCGGTGAAGATATCTCCGAAGAGAGACTGACAGCACGGCCGGTTACCACGCTATGTATCGAGTGCAAGAAAAAGCAGGAAACGGACGAGAAGGTAAAGGGATTATGATCTGATATCCAGCAAACTCCCACGATGTTTCCAGCAGGCCGGTTAATGGAAAATGACCGGCCTTTTTTACTCATTGAAGTTATCTGATGAAAGATATCATTTTCACCCCTGCTTCAGGTTGAAGACCTGAATGGCGTTGTGATAAACTTCTTATATGGTAAAAAACGGAAGAATAAAAGGCAGTGCAAAAAAAGAGGCCTCCAAGGACATCTATGAAGAGGTTATCACCACCCATATAAACGCCGATTTCGATGCCCTTGCCTCCATGATCGCTGCTCGCAAACTCTACCCTGAAGCAGCCCTTGTATTTCCCGGTTCGCAGGAAAAGAACCTCCGTAATTTTTTTCTTCAATCCACCTCTTATATTTTTGATTTCAAGAAAATCAAACAGTTGAATCTTGAAAGCATAAAAAAGCTTATCCTTGTGGATACGCGGCAGAGAAGCAGAATAGGCAGATTTTCAGAGGTCATTGATAGGAAGGATGTTGAGATCCACATCTTTGATCATCACCCTGAATCGGACGATGATATACGCGGGAGTTTCGAGTTAATAAAAAAGGCGGGTTCAAATACGGCTATTCTAACATCCTTATTAAGAGAAAGGCACATACCTGTTTCCCTTGACGAGGCGACGATCATGTGTCTCGGGATACATGAAGACACAGGATCTTTCACCTTTTCCTCCACCACTGCTGAAGATTACAAGGCCGCGGCGTGGCTTACCCAACAAGGTGCGGATCACAACCTCATAGCCGATATGCTTACCAGGGAACTTACGGCGGAACAGGTATGGGTACTCAACGACCTTACCCAAGCCGCCACCACCAGGGTGATAAACGGGGTTGAAGTGGTTATTACAAAGGTGATAAGGGACGATTATGTAGGCGATTTCGCCGTGCTTGTCCACAAGCTGATGGAAATGGAGAGTCTTAACGTCCTTTTCGCGCTGGGCCAGATGGAGGACCGTATTCATGTGGTTGCCAGGAGTCGCATTGAGGAAGTAAACGTGGCGGAAATCGCCCTTGCCCTTGGGGGTGGAGGGCACCCTCAGGCGGCATCGGCAACGGTAAAAAACAAGACATTGATGCAACTTGAAAGGTCCCTTCTCGCACTGCTCAGAAACCGCATAAGACCTATCAAAAAAGCAGGTGACATGATGGTTTCACCTGTGATTAACGTCTCCCCCGAGGATACCCTGAAAAAGGCCACCAATCTTTTGACCAGGTACAATATAAATGTCCTGATGGTAATCAACGGGCAAGGAGCCCTGAAGGGTTATATTTCCCGGCAGGTGGTTGAAAAGGCGGTCTATTTCGGCCTTGAACTGCTCAAGGTAAAGGAATACATGAATATCGAGTTTTCCATCGTAAGGCCTGAGGCAAGTCTAAGGGAGGTGCAGGAGCTTATTATAAGAAACAAGATGAGGATACTTCCTGTCGTGGAAAAGGGGGTCGTCGTCGGCGTTATTACCAGAACGGATCTTCTTAATATCCTCCTTGGTGATCCGGTTATCCCGGAATTTCTTTATGATTTCAAGACGGATTCCCAATTAGCGCGCAAGAAAAACATGGCAACGCTCCTGAAGGAACGCCTGCCCAGAAAATTGATACGGCTCATAAAGGCGTTCGGGCACATCGGCGATACGCTGGGAACCAAAGTATACCTTGTCGGCGGGATTGTCAGGGATGTAATGCTCAAGAAGGAGAATCTCGACGTGGATATAGTTGTCGAGAAAGACGGGATCCTTTTTGCTCATGAATTTGCCAGACAACATGATGTGAGGGTTAGAAGTCACCGTAAATTCGGAACAGCCGTTCTGATATTCCCGGATGGATTCAAGGTTGATGTGGCTACTGCCAGGATGGAATATTATGAATCTCCGGGGGCACCCCCTGTTGTTGAGTCCAGTTCCCTCAAAATGGACCTCTACCGCAGGGATTTCACAATAAACACCCTTGCAATAAGGCTTAACAAAAGGGAATACGGTACCCTGATAGATTATTTCGGTGCGCAGAAAGACATAAAAGAAAGGGTGCTTAGAGTACTTCACAACCTCAGCTTCGTGGAAGACCCAAGCCGGGTGTTCAGGGCCGTAAGGTTTGAAAACAGGTTCGGATTCAAGATCGGCAAACTCACCTTGGCCTTGATAAAGAATGCCGTTCGAATAAATACATTCAAGGACGTTTCAGGAAGACGCCTTCTGTTGGAATTAAGGCTTATCCTTAATGAAGAAAATCAGTTGAGCGCAATAGACAGGATGCATCAACTCGATCTGCTTCAGGTCATATCACCAAGAATACGGTTTACCGAAACCTTAAGGTTATTGCTGGAGGAGATAGAAAAGGTTATTGGATGGTATAAGTTGCTTTTTCTTGAAGAGCCGGTTGAATCGTGGCAGGTTTATTGGCATGGCATTACATCACAGGTTGAACCCGGGCACCTGAAAGAAATCTTTGAAAAAATGGATTTCATTGATAAAGACGGGGTCAGGATTCTCAATCAGAGAAAGGCCGTTACCAAGCTTTGGGATGAACTGTTCAGGTACAAAGGAGACAACTATCTTTTGTATACATTACTTAGCCCCTATGATACAGAATTATTGTTATATCTGATGGCAAAGGCCCAGAGTGAAAAGGTCAGAAGGCTTATTTCAAAATATTTCACCCAGCTAAAAGGCACAAAAGTAAGCATGAACGGAAAAGACCTTCTATCAATGGGCATAAAACCGGGACCTATATTCAAGCAGGTCTTTGAAAGACTCTTACAGGCCCGTATGAACGGTCTGCTTAAATCGAAGGACGATGAAATCGACTTTGTTCATAAAAATTTCAAGGAAAAAATAGCAGCCCAGCATCAATAAACTGCTGAGGCAAACGCAAGGCTGTTACAAAAGACCTTTGGTTGCCGGACCAGGCTTATTAAATGGAATATGAAGTCAAACTTGAGATATTCGAGGGTCCCCTTGATCTTCTGATACACCTGATTCATAAAAATGAGGTCGATATATTTGATATACCTATCTCAATAATCACTGATCAATATCTCGAATACATTGATATGATGAAGGCGCTCAATGTGGACATTGCGGGCGATTTTCTGGTTATGGCCTCAACTCTCATTCATGTCAAGTCCAAGATGCTGCTTCCGGGATTGAACAACGAGGAGGAAGATGATCCCAGGGTGGAAATAACACGTCCCCTTCTCGAATATATGAAGTTCAGGGAAATTGCCGGGGAGTTTTCAGACAGAGACCTTCTTGAAAGAGACGTCTTCAGGCGTGAACTGGCTCCCTATTTTGAAAAAGACCCCTCAGAGGACGAATCAAGGCTGGAGGTCAATCTGTTCCAGTTGATGGATGCATTCAAGCGCATAATTGAAAAAAGTCTGCCGGAACCTCAGTTGAAAATGCAGGGTGACAAATGGAGTTTAAAAGAAAAAATAGAGGCGATTACAGCCCTTGTAAAAGAAAAAGGGCCAGTCTTTTTCAGCGACATTTTCACATCTGACAGAGGCATGTCGGAAATGGTGGTTAGTTTTTTGGCCGTTCTTGAATTGATACATGTTGGTAAGATTAGAGTCATTCAACCCAATTTGGAAAGCGACATACGCCTGATTCCATGTTTCTGAATAAGGATTATATCCAGCTGAGCGGTCGTGCCCCCTTGCCGAAAAACCTGTTGGTATTTTCGGCTCCCATTTTTCCAACCGGATTGGAAAGAAACCATAAACGATTTTCATTCGTAAGGTAAAATCTATCATGTCGGATGAACTTAAGCTCATAATTGAATCCCTTCTGTTTACCTCAGGCAGGCCCCTGAGCGTGAAAGACATAGCTTCTCTTCTGCCTGATGAAAAAAAAGGCATTGTAAAAGAGGCCATAGAGTCCCTTAAAGATGACTATGATTCTTTTGACAGGAGTTTTGTGCTCAAGGAGGTTGCAGAGGGCTACCAGTTCAGGACTAAATCCAGCTACTCGCCTTACATACTCAATATGCTGAAAAAATCACCTGCCAGGCTTTCCCGAGCCGCCCTCGAAACGCTTGCCATTATAGCCTATAAGCAGCCTATAATACGCCAGGAGATCGAAAGGATACGTGGGGTGGACGCTGGCGGCATATTGAGAACCCTGATGGAAAAGGGAATAATAAGGATAATGGGCCGAAAAAAACTTCCGGGTCGGCCCCTTATCTATGGGACGACTAATAAATTTCTGGAAATTTTTGATCTTAAGGACCTTCAATCCCTTCCGAGGCTGAAAGAGATAAAGGAATTTTCACCTGATGAAGAAAACGGTTCCGAAACCGGGACAGGGAGCCAACATGAAGGACATGAACAGGAAAACCGGGAACCGGATCAACCGAATAACGGTTCGGATTGAAACAAGGTAAATCATGAGATTAAATCAGATAATAGCCTCGGCCGGTTTGACCTCGCGCCGCAAGGCGGACGAGTGGATCACGGCAGGAAGGGTTTCGGTAAACGGCAGTCCGGTTCGAAAGCTGGGAACCAAGGCCGTGTGGGGCACCGACAGCATAATGGTGGACGGAAAAGAGATCCCCGGGCCTTCTGAAAGAATCTACGTTATGATGAACAAGCCGTTCGGCTATATTTGCGCCCTTGAAGAACCTGAAGGCAGGCGGCTTGTCACAGACCTGCTTGAGGGGATCTCCACCAGGATCTATCCTGTGGGACGCCTGGATTTTGATTCTCTCGGCCTCCTGCTCCTCACAAATGACGGGCAGCTCACCAATCGCCTTACCCATCCCCGATACGGTCTTCCAAGGACCTATAAGGCGACCATTGAAGGATCTATCTCCGATGAGGCATTAAAAAAACTGACCAGGGGCGTGAACCTGGACGACGGTCCGAGCGGTCCGAGCAAGGTGGCCGTCGTAAGCAGGAAAGGCAGGCAGAGCGTGGTAAGGATAACCATAACCCAGGGAAGAAACAGACAGGTGAGAAGAATGATTTCCGCGGTGGGGTACGACGTAGTTCATTTGATAAGAACCGGCTTTGGCACGCTAATGCTTGGTGACCTGAAATTGGGCAGATACAGACATATTGAGGATCAGGAGCTGAGAGATCTAAAAAGGCTCGTGGGTCTAAAATAGTTTTTTTTGTTTACAAAGGATTCCTCATTATTGTATCAAGTCAGTAGTTCATCGGGCGGTTAACTCAGCGGGAGAGTGCCATCCTCACACGGTGGAAGCCCCGGGTTCAAACCCCGGACCGCCCACCACCTAAAAGGTATTGACAGACAAGCGTTCTGATTATTCGACCTTCTGTAATTTCTATTATTACAGGAGGTTTTCTTTTTATAGGCACACGAAATATTAGGCATCTTCCGACTCGGAATCCTCCACGCCTCGAGTCTGAAATCTTACTGAAGCCCGGCAGGAATTACAGAGAATTTAAAGGCCCCGGTCGACTGTGCGCGGATATGTCGTAAATATTAGTATTTTACCATATTGAAAAAGCATTTAAAATTAAATTAACATGCTGGTTTTTAAATCGCTTTCATGTATACTTAAGGTATATGTTTTCCGTAAGGTTTGCACCCAACTGGGATTAGGCAGGTGGCGGAATGTTTTCATTTCTATTCAAAAAAGAACATCACCTGGAATCTTTGATCTACGAATATCTTGATGCCCTGTCCGAGGCTCAGGAAAATTTCTCGCTGGCACTGCACGTGTGCGTTGAAAACCAGCATTGCGAGCAGTTTGATTTTCTCACGGAACAGACCCATAAGCTGGAATCCAAGGCGGATGACATCAGGGAAAACATTAAATCCCTTATGTACAGAAAGGCCCTTATCCCCGACTCACGGGGTGATATTATGGGTCTGCTTGAGGCGATTGATGAGATCCCCCGTGTGTTCGAGGAAGTCCTTTACATACTCCAGCTTCAGAAACTTACCATTCCCGAATTCATACTTTTCGATTTCAACGAAATCATCCGCATAAGCCTGGAATGTTGCGATCTGCTGGATAAGCAGGTCAGGATCTTTTTCAGGAGATCCGGAAGCATCCGGGAACTGATATCAAAGATTGATATAAATGAGAGTCATTGCGACCACATAGAGCGTCGAATCATCATGAATATCTTCAACTCCCAAACCGACCCCTTTCAAAAGCTGCAACTCAAAGAACTCATATTAAAGATAGGGGACATAGCGGATAAGGCGGAAAGCGTTTCCAGACGCGTAAACATAATCAACATGAAGAGGCGGGTCTGATGTTATCTCTTTTGGGAGGTATCTTTCTGGGGTGGTCACTTGGAGCAAACGACGCATCCAATGTCTTCGGCACTGCCGTTTCCTCCAGGATGATCAAATTCTGGACCGCTGCCCTGCTCGCCTCTTTTTTTGTCATCGCCGGTGCCCTTGTATCTGGCAGGCCCGGAATCGAGACACTTAAAGGACTTACTACCTTCAAACTCGAACATGCGGTAATAATATCGATAGCCGCCGCCCTTACCGTTACCGTCATGACGGTGATGGCCCTTCCCGTATCCGCATCTCAGGCGGTCATCGGCGGCATTCTCGGGATAGGCATCCTGAATAAACAGATTTATCTGTCAGGACTTGGAAAGGTGATCCTCTGCTGGGTCGGAACTCCCACAGGTGCCGCCCTGATTGCGTTTTGCACATACTACGCGCTGGGAAGACTGTATAATCACCTCAGGTTTACAATTTTTAACGCTGATATCCTGATCCGTACCTGCATGATAATAGCTGGGTCATACGGGGCATACGCCCTGGGAGCAAACAATGTGGCTAATGTGACCGCTGTGTTCGTTGGTGCAGGCACATTGAGCGTCTTTAACGCGGCCCTTATAGGCGGGGCAAGCATAGCTCTCGGCATCCTGACCTTCAGCAGGCCGGTCATGGAAACCGTGGGTAGACGGCTAATCGAACTGGACCCCTTCTCCGCCCTTATCGTTGTCCTCTCACTTGCCATTACGGTACACATATACGCGCTCATAGGAGTGCCGGTCTCCACATCCCAGGCGGTAATAGGAGGAGTGCTCGGCATCGGCATAATCAAAGGAGTAAAAACCATAAGCAGGAAAACGCTGAGGCATATCCTCATTGCATGGTCCCTTACACCCATAATTGCCTGCTTTCTTTCCATGGTTATCTATTTTTCGGTACATTTGCGCTACATGCCTCATCATTAGCGTCTTTTGAACCTTTTTTACTTCCATTTCAGCCTTTATCCGTTCCTGGGTCTTAAGGGCCCTTTTCTTTGAAAGGGCATTGGGTTACCATAAAATCGGTTGATCAGCTGTAAAGCCTTTTAGCTCTTGCCAAGATTCCGGATTATGATGTAAAGATAAAAAAGTGGGATTAAACTATATGTCTTTTTATGGTCTGCCCTAACGCCGGAAACAAGGAGCGGCACGTAGATGATCCAGAAAAAAATCTGCATGTTAGGAACATTCGCAGTCGGAAAGACAAGCATTGTAAGACGCTTTACGGAAGACATGTTTTCTGAAAAATATCTCACTACAGTTGGGGTCAAAATAGATAAAAAAGAGGTTGAACTCGACGGCGACAAGGTAATGCTGCTGCTATGGGATCTTGAGGGTGAGGATGACTTTACCGAAATAAAACTCTCCTATCTGAGGGGGGCGTCAGGATACCTTCTCGTGGCAGACGGAACCCGCGCAGAGACTTTTGACATAGTAATTGATATCCAGAAAAAGGTGGAGGCATCACTGGGAACGCTGCCTTTTCTTTTACTCATTAACAAGTGTGACCTTACGGATCTCTGGGAGATCGAGGAAATGGACGGCCTGCAGAGACTTTCTGAAAATGGATGGGATCTCCTTACAACAAGCGCCAAGACCGGTTTAAATGTTGACACGGCATTTGCAAAGCTGGTTGCCAGGATGATTCGATGATAACAGGAGTAGGATGAAAGGACCGGACGAAAAGATAACCGAACCTTTACTTGTCGAGCTCATGGCCGCTTTGGACATGCTGGTATTGGAACGAATTAAGGCTTATGAGTACAGGGTACAGGGAGAGATTCCAAAATTTTTCAGACGCCTTTATCTTGATGGAGTTCCTGAAGGGGGGCCTTTCAGATTCTGGGAAATCGCGCCTTTTATAGATCATTTTCTTGAACAGGCTGAACCCTTCTGGATGCTGGGAAGCAGGGGTCGTCTCAATTCCGGCACCTGGATCGAAAACGACATAAAAGGCAACCGGTATCAGTTGAACGCATCGGCGCTCTGTATTGGGGACAGCAGGATTCTTCTAATCCAGAACCTTAGTCAGGAAAACGAAATACAATCAAAACTCAAGCAGAGCGCACGTGAGGCAATGCTGGCAAAACGGACCCTGGAGGCGCAGGTCAAGGCAAGGACAAAAGATATAAGAAACCGCGAAGAAGAACTTGCAGTACGCCTTTTGTCCGCGATAGAATACCGGCACGGGGACACAGGCGCTCACATACGCAGGATAGGCCTCTATGCGGAGCTGCTGGCCGCTAAACTTGGATGGACGCCTGAACAATGCTACGACATCCGTATCGCAGCCCCCCTGCACGATGTAGGCATGATAGCGATTCCTGATTCCATTCTACTGAAACCGCGACGTCTGAATCCAGAGGAATTCGATATCCTTATGAAGCACCCTGAAATAGGTTACGAAATGCTGAAGGACTCCGAGATACCGCTTTTGCGAATGGCAGCCGATATCGCAAGGTATCACCATGAAAAATGGGACGGCACCGGCTATCCGGAGGGCCTCTCCGGAGACGCCATTCCTCAAAGCGCGAGGCTCACAACCATATGCGATATATTTGATGCCCTTATTAATTCTCAGGTCTACAGGGGATCTTTGACGTTTGAAAGCGCAACAGAGATCATAAAAAGTGAGAGCCACCGATTCGATCCTGATATCTACAGCTGTTTTGTGGATATTTTACCGGAGATCCGGGCCATATGGTGGCAAAACCTGCAAGAGGGAAGCAAGGGGGAAAATACCGTTAAATAGATTGCCATGCTTGACCACTCGATACCCTACCAGATCACACCGCCGCTTTCAAAACGCCTTTCATAATTTCTGCGGGATGAGTCCAGAACCTCTCGGAGACGGACAAGGTTTGCCTCCACAGATGCCTCATATGGATCGACCTCTTTTCCATGACGAGACTTGAAATGTGCCTTCATATACCCTGTTATATCCCCCAGTGTTTCCAGCCGCAATTTAACTACATAATCGTAAAAGCTCTGCGTCTTTTCAATCAACATAAGCTCCGAATCAAAGCCAGGAACAGATGCCTCTTCAAATTCATAAAAAAGGAGGGTAAGCTTGCTCAGATATTCAGGGTCAGCCATCTGACCCAACAGATCGCATGCTGCCAGACACTTACCTATCAGCTCTATCTCCCTGTTTCTGAATGAGATCTCAGATATCTCCCTTCCCAGTATTGTGCTGAAGATCATACTTCGGCAGTCAGAGATATCTTCACTGCTGCGTCCTCTTTTTCCGAGATACCCTGAGAGCAGATCAGCGCTTCTTTCTTCATGACCTACCGTGTGTTTGGCGCCGGTTCCGATCATATCCCCGGCTTCCTGTATAAGCCCGGTATCATGAAAAAGGGATGAGATAAGGCCCATTTCCATATCCCTTCTTGTTACGGTTTCTCCTGAAAGTCTTGCCCCGTTCATAACCCTTGCCATGGCAAGAAAAACAGAAAGGGTGTGCTCAGAGTTATGATACGAGGTGTTACTCTCACGGTAGCCCTCGTATTCGCCTGCAAAAAGCCTCAAAACGTCGTCAAAAACCTCTTTTACAAGGTTCATTTTCATGTCGGGATAGGCCATTTCGCACACGGACATGACCTCTGAATATATCTCACTTTCAGTATACGGTCCGATAAGTTCTCTCAGTTCATCGTTTTCAAGATTCATCAATAAATCTCCACCGGCACAATGTTCCATGAAAAGCGTGTTGAATCATCTTCCGCATGTCAGTAAAGAGCCGTCCGGCTTCAATTATTACCACCTGTCACCCCTTTTGCGCATCTCTATATGCTCCTCCGCCCTCCCCTTTTCATTGAAAAAGGAATTCAAAAACCAGCTGACAATGCTTATGACAAGAGATCCTATCACGGCAGGCCAGAAACCGTAAACCTCAAAGCCGGAAATCACCCCTGATGCCATTTTCAACAAAAGCGCGTTGATAACGAATGTGAAAAGACCCAGGCTTATGATATTTATCGGAAGTGTAAGGATTATGATGACAGGACGGAAAAAGGTATTAAGGATACCCAGGATGGCAGCGGTGAAAAAGGCACTGAAAAAGCCGCTTACGATTATCCCGTCTATAAGGTATGAGGCAAACATTATGGAGGCGGCAAGCATAAACCACCTTAGCAGGAGCCATTTCATGGTTTTTCCTCTCACAATATCCTTTTCCGTAATCGCTCCACCGGCATTCGGCCTTCAACTTCCGGCAAAAGCATTCATAAAGCAAGTATTTAAACCAATAACTTAATGTCGACGGTTGAGCCCTGCATCCCGAATCCCCCTATTTTCGGATAAACACCGTCTAATAATATAAAAAAAAATAGTTTCTTCTCAAGCTGATAATTTCAAGTTATCATTTGGGCTGAGCGAAACCGACTTAAACCCCGGTTGTCAAGCAGGAGATATGAGAATGGATAAAGATATTAAAAAAGGCGCGGAATTTATCGAAAATTCAAAGAATATCATGGTCTTTTCCGGAGCGGGGCTTAGTACCGAATCAGGCATCCCGGATTTCAGAAGCCCCGGTGGGGTCTGGGACAGGTATGATCCTTCCGATTTCGATTTTCAAAATATAATATCTGACGAAAGAATAAGGGAAAGATATTGGCAAATGAGCACTGAATTTTATGAAAGCATGAGGGACGCGAAACCGAACAAGGCACATATTGCCTTAAAAAAACTGGAAGATAAGGGGAAACTGTTGGCAATAGTGACTCAAAATATCGACAATCTTCACCAGAAAGCGGGAAATTCAATTGAAAGGATTATTGAACTCCATGGAAACGCCTTTTCCGTCTCATGCCTTGAATGCGGGAAAAGATACGCAAGGGATCAGATTCAGGAACGGATAAGAAACGGAGTGAAAATCCCCTATTGTGACGATTGCTCAGGGATACTTAAGCCCGACACCATCTCCTTCGGTCAAACCATGCCTGAGGATAAGATGACCCGGGCATTCATTTGTGCAGGCGAATGTGACCTTTGCATGGTCCTTGGCTCTTCACTCGTGGTTTACCCGGCCGCATCGGTGCCTGATTATGCCTTAAAAAGCGGGGCCAAAATTATGATTATCAACCGGGATAAAACCCCGTTGGACCCAAAAGCGGACATCGTGATCCATGAATCCGTGTCATACGCGCTTGTCCGGATGATTGGGTAGGATATTTTTTCTTGAAGTAGGAGAAAGATAACTCTAAAGTGTATTGTTAAGGTTTTAAAAATGCCTCACTCGCGATTACCCTGTGGCTTGTTGCACAGGGTTAGCCGGCGATAGCAAGGTAAACAAAAGGCCTTAAAATTTGGAGATTCCCCGCAGCTTCCAGCGGGGAGTTTTAATTTATCCGGAGGAAATTATGCTCAAAATCGGTTTTATAGGGTGGAGGGGCATGGTCGGCTCGGTCCTCATGGAGCGGATGCGTGAAGAAAAGGATTTCAAGGACTTTGAGGCCACATTTTTTACCACCTCTAATGTGGGAGGTAAAGGACCTGAAACAGGGCTTATGATTCCGCCCCTCAAAGACGCCTTTGACATTAAGCTCCTTTCATCTCTGGATATCATCCTGTGCTGCCAGGGAGGAGACTACACCAAGAAGGTCTATCCTGAACTGCGTTCAAAGGGATGGAACGGCTACTGGATCGATTCGGCTTCCACCTTAAGACTCAGCCAGGATAGCATAATAGTCCTGGACCCTGTTAACAGATCCGTAATAGACAAAGGGCTCAGCTCCGGGATAAAGACATATGTCGGCGGGAACTGCACGGTAAGTCTTATGCTCATGGCCGTTTCCGGGTTATTCGCCTCCGGACATGTGGAATGGGTCTCTTCGATGACCTACCAGGCGGCCTCAGGTGCCGGGGCAAAAAACATGAAGGAGCTTGCCGAGCAGATGTCTCTGATAGGCCGGGTCGCCCGGCCGTTTCTGGATGACCCCGCTTCCACCGCAATTGAAATAGACAGGGCCGTAACTGAAAGCATGAGGCAGGCGGACTTTCCTACAGACAATTTTTCAGCCCCGCTTGCAGGAAGTGTACTGCCCTGGATCGATTCTCAAATGGAATCGGGCCAGACACGAGAAGAGTGGAAGGGATCTGTTGAGACGAACAAGATACTTGGAAGTCAATCCCCCGTGCCGGTTGACGGGCTATGCGTCAGGGTGGGAGCAATGCGCTGTCACAGCCAGGCCCTTACCGTAAAACTGGATGCCGACCTGCCTGTTGATGAGATAGAAGACATCATCAAAAAGGCAAACGACTGGGTACGTCTCATTGAAAACGACAAAAAATCAACCCTTGCACATCTTACACCTGCCGCCGTGTCCGGATCTCTGAACGTCCCGGTGGGAAGGATCAGGAAGATGCTCATGGGCCCTGAATATCTCGCCGCCTTCACTGTCGGCGATCAGCTTCTATGGGGTGCGGCTGAACCTGTTCGCAGGGTACTCAATATTATCATTGAGCATCTTCGCTAGCTTGCCGCATTCTTCACAGGGCTGTTGACAAATGTATATGTTTGATTAATATAGCAACTGAGCCATGGAAGTGGAAAGCTCACTGGTGGGGCTCCCGGACTTCAAATCCGGTGTGCCGGGCTAAACCCTCGGCAGGTGGGTTCGATTCCCATGCACTTCCGCCAAAAAAAACTCGAAAAGGCCCTGCAACCTCATTTAGCCGCAAGGCCTTTTATTCCGACCTTCTATTTTCTGACCATATTCACCCCGATGTCAAAGGCCTCCAGGTTCACTGCGATCTTATCAGGTGACATCTTCCTTAACAGCACCGATTCGAAGCACTCACGGTCCAGGGGGAGAACCTTTGTTGCGGCTAGGGCGCCCACGGATATTATGTTACCGAAAATGGGATTTCCCAGCTTGAGGGCCTCTTCGGTGGCACCGATAAACCAGGCATTGAGACTCAGTACCCCAACCCATTCCCTTATCTCTTTTAGAGCTGGACATGTCTGTTCCCCGGAGATGACCCCTATGGAGTGGATCGGCCTTGTATTGCAAAGGACCCCCACTTTCGGGTTTCCGTAATCCCTCAGGACCCGTATTGCTTCGGTCGGCTCAAGGGCCACGATCATATGTGCCCTGCCCTTCGGCATCTGGGGAGAAAAGATTGAGGCAGCGGAGATCCTCAGGTGGCTCATGACCGAGCCGCCCCGCTGCGAGGCCCCGAAGGTTTCACCGATGGTCACATAAAACCCGCGTCGGGACAGCATGTCTCCCACCATCCTGGAGGCAAGGACGTTACCCTGGCCTCCTACACCAGCGATAATAAGGTTGTAGGGATCGCTTTTAAGCTGTGCGTTTTCCATTTCTTAGGCAACCTCCCTTTTTTCGATGGCCCCTGACGGGCAGATGGAGGCACAAACGCCGCACCCGGCGCAGATAACCTCGTCTATCCCGGCCGTCTTTTTCTCACTGTCCCATACCAGACCCGGACACTTTAGAACCCTTGTGCACAGCCGGTTGCACCCGCAGTTCTCACCGATGCAGACTTTTTCATTCACCCACATATCGAACATCTTTTTGCCCTTCTTTTCAGGGCTCAGGGCACAGATCTGCCTGAGGATGACGACCTTGACACCTTTATCATCCTCCAGCGTTTCCAGCAGGGTCTCCTGTGTTTTTTCCATATCAAAGGGGTCCACGACCCGGACCTTTGCGCCCATTGCCTCGCAGAGCCCCTGTATGTCAATATCCGGGACTTCTTCTCCGCACGCATTGACCTTAAGACCCGGATGGGCCTGAAAACCGGTCATTGCCGTTCCGCGGTTGTCAAGGACCACGAGGGTGATATTAGCCCTGTTATGGACGGCGTTCACCAGAGCGGGCATGACCGCATGAAAAAATGTGGAATCGCCGCACACAGAGACGATGGGCTGGTCCATGCCAAAGCCATCGAGTTTGCCGAATCCGCTGGCAAGGCCGGTCCCGCATCCCATGGCATGCAGTGTCTTGAGGGTTTCAAAACCGCTGGCCCCGGCGGCCAGGGAATAGCAGCCGATATCACCGCACATGAAACCCTCCCGGTTGTCAATACTGAGCGCCTTATGGATGTTCCAGAAGGATGCCCTGTGAGGGCATCCGGGGCAGAACGTCAATGCCCGGTCCGGCGCCCCCTGGACAGCAATCTCCTGTGCCCTTTTTGCGTAGTCCTCGGAAACACTTTTATATGGGACATCCAGGATCTTTGAAAGGGCACCCACTAAAAGGTCGGGATTAAGTTCGTTTGTTGTGGGAAGGGTGCCGTCGTGCTTGCCGTGAAATGTTTTGATCCCGATCTTTGGGGCAATCCGCGCGGCAAGGGCCTCGATATTGTCCTCTAAAAAGGGAAGCACCTCTTCCACTATCAGTACTCTTTCAGTAATGGACAGGTATTTCGTGAGTAAACGGTCGGGAAGAGGCCACGTGGTACCCAGTTTAAGAAGACCCACCCTGTCATCGACCCCGAGCAGATGGATCGCCTCCTTGCTGTAAAGCGTGCAGGCGGAGCTGGTGATAAGGAGGAGTTCGGGTGCCTCCGGCCCGGTGTAGGTGTTAAAAGAAGAATCCTCCATAAATTTTGCGGCCATACGGAGTCTCTCCTGCTGACGGGCATGAAGGGGGCCCACCATGCCCGGAAGATTAATTATGGGCCCCTTCATCTGATCCAGGAAGGCCCCGTTGTAGCGGAAGCGGGCCTCCGCCTTCACGGTGGGAAGTTCTCCCAGGACCACGTTCCCGCTGGCATGGGAGAGCCTGGTCACGCTCCTCACCATCACCACGTTTCTTATCTCTTCCGAGAGCTCAAAGGCCCACTTGGTCATGTCCTTGGCCTCCTGGAAGCCCCCGGGCTCCAGGAGAGGAAATTCCATCATCTTTGCGTAGTACCTGGATTCTCCTTCGTTGGTGCTTGAAAGGGCCCCAGGATCTTCGCATGATACCAGGACCATCCCTCCCCTCGTACCCGACTGGGCCAAGTGGAGCAGAAAGTCCGCGGCCACGTTCACGCCGACCTGCTTCATGACGGCAAGGGAGCGCAGACCCGCAAAGGAGCCTGCAGCGGCCACTTCTGTCGCCACCTTTTCATTTACCGACCATTCCACATAGATATTCCTCTCTTGAGAGACCCTTGAGAGGTTTTCGATGATTTCGGACGAAGGTGTCCCGGGATACCCGGCCGCCACGCTGATTCCCGCCTCAAGAGCCCCCCGGGCGATGGCGTCGTTCCCCATCATCAGGAGCCTTTCCCCCTTTTCCGCCTGTAATAGGATAGGCATCTCTTATCCCTCCTGTTCTCCGACTATCTTCCGGACCACGTCTTCACTTATCCTGAGTACGGAATGGCGTTCCTTCTCACCGCTATTCAGAAACCCCTGCTCAATACACTTAATGAGGGATCTTTTTCGCTTTTTGGAGGCCGCAAAGGCAAGATGCGCCAGGCTCCGTTCCGGTATCTCTTTAGTCTGAAGCCAGCCCTCGGAAACCGCTTTTTCAACGATTTCATTCCCTTTTTCCGAACGTATGACAAGGATGTTCCACTCAGGTTCCCCTTCCAGCACACCCACCGAGATGTCGGCCCACTCCGAGGTCATATCGGGACACACAAGGCATCCTTGTGGGACTAGGGGCCGGATTTCATCCAGGGGGATCTCAATGCGACCTTCATCCGTCTCAAGCACAAAGATCTCGGCAGGCGGGGGGGGTATGTCCATCTTCCTGATCCCGCTGATATCCAACCGTTTCGAAAGCATTGCTATGAGTTTGCGTGTGTCAAGAGCCCAGGTGCAGAACAGCCCCACCACCAGGGCAACCGGATCGACGAAGTCGGGCCGATCCAGCGGGTTCAAGCGCATCTGTTCAATGGCGGTAACCTGGCAGGGCGTTCCGACAAACCCCATACGGGTGTAACCCTCACGCGCACCCCGGTTCACGGCCGCAACCGTAGGGGCGGCCATGTACTTGGAGCCGGCGAATTCCACCACCTCGCTTGCTCTGGTTGCGATTTTTGGGACAGGCACCAGCCCCTCCCGGTCCGTGAGGACCGCCGAGTCGATTATTGCGTTTTCCAGGGCAAATGACATTATAGCGGACACTGCCCCGCCCGCCTGGAAGGGACCCTCTGACATCCTGTCACCGGCCCTGGCGGCAAACACCTTACTGTAATCGCCCAGGGCGCTCCCTTCATAGGGTTTGCCCCGAAGGTTCTCGGACAGTTGGTCGAGATCAACTTCGGCCTTGGGGCAATGCGCGTAGCACCTCCCCTGTTCAAGATCGCACGGGAAGATCATGGCGGTCTTGCCCCTGTATGTCTTGAAATAAGGGCACAGGTCCACGCACGCCCCGCAAGCTACGCACAAATCTCTTTCATGGATATCTTTCAGAAGCTCATTTGGTCCATAGATATGCATCTCAGGAAAACCTCCCAGGCTCCTTTTGGCTTGAAAAATAGAGCAATTATCCGGGCCACCCGGATCCATACATTTATTTACTGTTGTTGATTTGTACTTGAAAACCCTGACCTTCTTCAGTGTCCGCCTTAAGGCTTTAAAATAAAAGCATGCCAGTTGTATTCTTCAATAAAATGTTGATATATGAAAGTATGGATTATGGCAAGGGATGTTCGCCTTCAATCTGTTTCTTTGAATATATTGATATATTACAAGATTGCATTCGTAAAAAGTCAAGATTCACACGGCACAGTAAAAAGCTCCAAATGCAAGGATTGCACTTCCGGGAACCCGCTTCGAAGCAGTGGCACTGAGCAAGGCCCGGTGGGATTTGCGAAGAAGCTTGAGGAATAAGGCGTACTTATAGTACGACGCAATGACGAAAGATGAAGCATAATCCCGCCCCCGATGCGGGACAGTTGGACTTCTTACGATGCCGTCAACATTAATCAACCTGCTGTCTTAAAAATACTCTTCTGCAGATAAGTCCGCGTCGGCAGGATCGGTCCGTTTTATCTGAATATGCCTGACAACAATGATCTGTTATTGCTCCTGACGGAGGAAATATTTTGACTAGGCAAGGTTTAACAACTATATTTGCTCCCAAGGAGCTCATAGCTATGAATAAAAAATATGGATCAAGTTTTTTTCTCATACTTCTACTCTGTTCTCTCCTCCTGTTGATGGGGCTTTTCCAGACCTATATCTCGGCAATAGTCTTTGCCCTGCTCATTGCAAGTGTATTCAATCCGATGTACCTGAGGTTAAATAAATTTCTGGGGAACAGGGAAAACCTTGCGTCGGCCTCCATGCTGGTATTCATTCTACTTGTGCTCATTATTCCCACTGTATGGTTCGTTGGAACCCTCTCCAATGAGGCATATGATTTTTATGACCGTACCCGCGATTCGGTTTCTCTTGCTCAGATAAAGGAGACGCTGAACAGCGATTCCATATGGGTTGAAAGGGCAAGAAATCTCTCGGAAAAGGCGGGGATCGAATTCACGCCTGAATCGATTGAAAAACTTGCGGCTGGCCTTGGAAAACAGGTGGGCTTTTTTCTCTATAAACAGTTGAGTTCCGTTGCGTCCAACCTGTTCAATTTTCTCATCCACTTTTTCATGATGATGTTTACCATCTTCTATCTGTTCCGTGACGGGGCAAGGTTAAGGGAGTATATTACCCGGCTTCTGCCTGTGCCTGAAGAGCAGGTGGCAAAGGTCATAAAAAAATTCAATGAAATGGGGAGTTCCCTTATTTTTGGAAACGGCATCTCAGGTATTGTTCAAGGGATACTCGGAGGTATAGGCTTTGCCGTTTTCGGCCTCGGTTCCCCCCTCCTCTGGGGTTCCGTACTCGCCTTCATGGCCTTTTTGCCTATAATCGGTGCCTCGATCGTCTTTTTCCCCGCCACGGCCATACTCGTTTTTCAAGGTAAGATGTCCGTGGCCATAACTTATCTGCTCTACAACATGGTCTACAGCTCTGTGATAGAATATATAATAAAACCCCGCCTGATCGGACGGGGCATGGAGTTAAACGCGCTGTTGGTTTTCATCGGAATAATCGGAGGAATAAAACTTTTTGGAATTCTGGGAATTATTTACGGTCCGTTTATCATAACCATTTTTCTAACCCTTGCAGAGATCTACAGGATTGAATACAAAGATCAGACAGGCTAGGAAGTCGTCACCGAGGAAATATCTATCCAAAGGAGAGAACAGAGATGGACCCCAAAAAGATGCTCCAAGATAAGAAAATTTTGATAGTTGATGATGAAGTGGATATCCTTGAGTTTCTTGGAGAAATCCTGGATATGTGCGATATTGACAAGGCTTCGGAGTTTCATGAGGCAAAGAATCTTTTGGAATCAAATAGTTACGACGTCACCATCCTGGATATAATGGGAGTACGCGGATATGAGCTGCTGGAAATCGCCCAGGCCCGGGATATCCCCGCTCTCATGCTGACGGCCCATGCGATTTCAAAGGAAAATCTGAAAAAATCGGTTGAAAAGGGTGCAAGCTATTATGTCCCAAAAGACGAGATAAACAATATTGATATCTATCTTTCAGACATACTCGAGGCGAGGGAAAAGGGCAAAAATGTATGGATAAAATGGTATGAGCGCATGAGCGGCTTCTGCAACAGAAGGTTCGGGCCGGACTGGAGAGATGAAGAACCTGAATTCTGGGACGTGTACCTGAAAAATGACTCCTGAGCTCATCGGCTTTAATAATTCCTCGCAAAGTGTATGTGGAAATATCCTGATTGTTTTTTTGCGATAACCTTTTGAGAAGTGCAGGAGAGGATGAAACATGAAGCAGCAAAGTGTGGGAATCACGATAACTCAGCACATCCTTAATCAGCAAAGGAAAAACCCGGAGGCAACAGGGGCCTTTACAACTCTTATTTCTGAGCTGATTGTGGCTGCCAAGGTTATCTCACGAGAGGTAAACAAGGCGGGGCTGGTTGATATACTCGGACCGACGGGAAAAATAAACATCCAGGATGAGCAGGTGCAGAAACTGGATATCTTTGCCAATCAGGTAATGATTGAAAGGATGCAGCACATCGGCGAGCTCTGGTGCATGGGTTCCGAGGAAGACCCCGATCTCATCGAAATCCCCTCCAGGTATCCTAAAGGCGAATACATCCTGGTGTTTGACCCGCTGGACGGTTCCTCAAACATAGATGTAGACGTCAGCATCGGGACGATCTTCGGGATCTACAGGAAAAAGGAGAATAACGATTCCGGAGAACCGCTTCTCGAGGATGTGCTTCAACCCGGTATTGAGCAGGTAGCCGCCGGCTATTTCATATACGGATCAAGCACTATAATGGTTTACACCACCGGAAAGGGAAACGGAGTGCATGGTTTCACCCTTTTCCCCGATGTGGGAGAATTTCTGCTTTCACACGAAGATATCAAGATACCTGAAAGGGGAAGGATCTACAGTGTAAACGAGGGAAATTACGCCCACTGGGATGAAAAGACAAAGGCACTCATTCAATATTTCAAGACCAAGGACAAGGAAACCAGCAGGCCCTACTCATCCCGTTACGTAGGCAGCCTGGTAGCGGACTTTCACAGGAACCTCCTCAAGGGAGGCATATTCATGTACCCGGCCGATCTGAAGGACCCCAAAAAGCCGACAGGAAAACTGAGGCTCATGGTTGAGGCAAACCCGCTTGCCTTTATCGTTGAGGAGGCCGGTGGATATGCCAGCGACGGCCATGGCCCCATACTGGAAATAGAGCCTTCGCAGCTTCATCAGAGGGTCCCCTTGTATATCGGAAGCAAAAAGGACGTGGAAGTGGCGGAATCCTTCATAGGCGGCGGAAAACAGCCTATTTGACGGAATAGAACATCATTTCATTGAGCTCAAGGCAGGTGAGGCTCCCCCCGTACACCGCTCCGGTGTCGATCCCGATCTTATTTTTTTCTATAAGGGGTTTTTCAAAGGGGGTATGGCCGAAAATGACCTGTTTTCCAAAATCATGATCCGAGTAAATGAAGGGATCCCTTATCCACAACATATCCTGCGGGTCCTGTTCCTTGAGCCGCCTTCCCGGCCTGAAACCGGCGTGAACCACGATATGCCGTTCCAGTTCGATATACATCTTCAGGGATCCATAAAAATTGAGGTGGTCTTCAGGGACAGAAAAGCCTTTATCCCGGCTGTAGCTTCTTATCGTGCGCAGCCCGCCGTTCATAAAATAGAGGTCCCTGTCTCTTCCCGACATATACTCCAGAAACATCGATTCATGGTTCCCCATGAGGCACTCTATGTTGGGTGAATCCCTTATGAGATCCAGTATGAAATTGACCACCTCCTTTGAATTTTCTCCCCTGTCGATATAATCACCTACAAATATCAGGCTGTCCATTGCCGGGTCCCAGTCGATCTTTTCCATCAGCCGCATCAATGGATCAAGGCACCCATGGATATCTCCAACAACGAATGTCCTGTTTTCTTTCATCGGAACCTGAAGATGATTCGCTTTCTTTCCCTTGTATCCAGCCTCTTGAGACCTGCCTCTCCGGCGGCGGCCACCGCCTCCCTGAACTCATACGACCTGAGCCGCCTGTCTATGTATTCATCCTCCCCCGCCCTGCCGCATGGTCTGTACTGATCCATGACATTGAGGTAGGTGCCGACAGAGATCTCTTCCGCGATAAAATCCGTTACATACCTTGATCCTGAGATCCCGTTGGGCATGACTAGGTGCCTCACAATAAGTCCCGTTTCGGCTAACCCCGCTTCATCCACCTTAAGATCCCCCACCTGACGGTGCATCTCTTTCACCGCATCGATTGCATACCGCCTGTATCGGGGAGCATCACAGTACCTGAGTGCCCATTTGTCGTCCCAGAATTTAAAATCAGGCATGTAGATATCAAAGATATTTTCCAGCAGCCTCAGCGTTTCAACCCGTTCATAGCCTCCGCAGTTATAGACCAGGGGCAGTTTGAAGCCGTTATCAACAGCCGGCAAAAGGGATTCCAGGATCTGGGGTACTACATGGGTGGGGGTGACAAAATTGATATTGTGACAACCCATCTCCTGAAGCCTCATCATCATATGTGCCATCTGTTCAGGCCCCACTTCAATCCCTTCGGACAGATGACTTATCTCATAATTCTGACAAAACATGCACATGAGATTGCAGGAAGCGATGAAAATGGTTCCCGATCCTAATCTTCCCACCAAGGGAGCCTCTTCGCCGAAGTGCGCGTCAAAGCTTGCCACGCGAGCCCTTCTTCCTGTCCGGCAGAAACCCGTTTCATTTTTCAGTCTGTTCACACCACACCTTCTGGGGCAAAGATGACACGATTTCATCATATCGGTTGCCACCGAGATACGGCGGGACAACTCCCCGCTTTCCGCCAGTTTCAGGTATGAGGGTTTCATGTCGTTTGGATCTTGAAACAAAAAACCCCCTAAAAGAATATATCCTTGCAGGGGGTTCGCTTTGATATCGCTCGTTGACGGCTTTTTCCTGTTTAGTCTCTGGAAGTTCCGAAAATCCTCAGCAGCATCAGGAAAAGGTTTATAAAATCGAGATAAAGTGAAAGAGCCCCCAGGATCGCCCCTTTTCTCATCACCCCCGCCTCGAGATCCCCAGGCCGGCTCATTGCCATGTTTTTTATCTTCTGGGTGTCATAGGCGGTCAGACCCACGAAAACGATAACCCCGATATAGCTTATTATCATATGCATGGCACTGCTTCTTATGAACACGTTGACAAGCGAGGCTATTATTATGCCTATGAGCCCCATCATTACAAAACCGCCCAGAGAGGTGAGGTCTTTTTTGGTGGTCCATCCGTATATGCTGCATCCCACGAATGTCCCTGCGCATATGAAGAAAACGCTGGCAATGGACGCCCCGGTATACGCCAGGAATATAAAAGACAGCGTCACTCCGTTAAGTGCCGAATAGAGGATAAAAAGGGACGTTGCCGTACCGGCGCTTATCCTGTTTATCATCCCACTTATTGAGAATACAAGCCCCAGTTCGGCAAAGATTAATATAAAGAAAATAAAACGGTTCCCATATATAAGGTTGAGCATAGTCTGACTGCCGGCCACATAAAATGCGATAAATCCCGTCAGTGCAAGACCTATTGCCATCCAGTTATACACGCTTCTTACAAAATCGTTTACAAGGGCATCTGTCCCAGCTCTTGTTATTGAACCTTCAACCATCGGTTTGCCTCCTGAAATATTGTTTTCTACGGTAAAAGAATAATGTATCGTAACAGTTGATGCATCCGTAAAAGGCCAAAGACGACACGGTAAAGAGTTCTCCCGCCCTAGGTGCGTGGCAGTCGGTCTTTTTACATAGCCGTCAACCTTTAAATTATAATCCCTATCATAAAAACTTCAAGATCAATCAACCGGCAGATCAGGCCAAAAAAACAAACCTGCCCGTCACATAACGCTTGCTGTTAAATTAAAAGCGAAGGTGCCGGAGCTCTTTTCTTTGCTTCGCTATACTCAGTCCCCGTTAACCACTATAGAGCAGGCGCCGGCACTCTCTATCCGGCCTTATCTATTTTCTACGGAGAAAATGTGAATGGAGAAAGACCTCCATACTTTTTTTGACTCATGAACGGGGGAAGCCCTGGCCGTAAGACTCGGAACAGAAAAAAATGATCCATGCCGTGGTATTGAAAAGGGATTCTGTAGCGCCTGTGCTATTTATCTATCTTTTCAAGCCGTTCAACCCTTTCAAGAAGCGGGGGATGGGAATAGTTGAACAGGACATACAGGGGGTGTGGCCTGATATCTGCAAGATTATCCTTTGCCATTTTTTTAAGGGCGGAAGAAAGCATTTCAGGCCCGCCTGCCGCCCGCGCTCCATAATAATCGGCCTCTCTTTCAAATCTCCTGGACAGGGCCATACTGATCGGCGACAAGAAAAAACCGACAGGCCCCCAGATCACCCCTACCAGAAATAAACCCACGTATGCCGATGTTTCCGAAAAACCGAAGGCCTCATACATCCCCTCCCATTCAATCATCAATGAGGCGGCATAGAAAAGGACAAGCGTACTGAAAGAGCTGATAAGAAGCTGTTTCAAGATATGTCTTTTCTTTAAATGACCGATCTCATGGGCAAGTACGGCAGCTATTTCGCCCACGCTGTGAGAGCTTATCAGGGAATCAAAAAGCACTATCCTCTTTGCCTTTCCAAGACCTGAAAGATATGCGTTGGTGTGCCTGCTCCGTTTGGAGGCATCCATTTGAAAAATCCCCTTGAGACCTATCCCCTGTCTTGCGGCCAGATCTTCCACCTCCTTTCTCAGATTTTCATCTTCAACAGGAGTGAATTTATTGAAAATAGGTGCAATAACAGTAGGATACAGTACCGTAACAAGGAGCTGGAATAAAATAAACAGGACCCATGCCCATATCCACCAGTTTTTCCCCGAATATTCAAGAATAACCAGCACCAGACAGAGAAGTCCTCCTCCCAGAACCGCGACAATCAGCACCCCCTTGATCTGATCCATTACCCAGGTCAGGCGGGTGGCCGTATTAAAACCGTGCCTGTCCTCTAAGACAAAACGATTATAGTAATCAAAAGGCATGCCGGCACAGACCATGATCACGGATGGAAACGCGAAAAAAAGGACCCCTGAAAGGATGTACGGAAGCCCTTTTGTCAACCCCCGGAACCAGGGAAGCAACTCTGTAAGAATGATCAGGAGGAACAGTGTCTTTGACACGGCAGAGTGAAACATGTTGAAACGGCTCCGATCCCTGCTGTAACTGGATATCTTGTTTAGCTCCGCCCTGTCTATATAACCCCTGAACTGCTCCGGGGGTTGCTCACTGAATTTTGCGCAATATCCGGAATTAATAAACTCTATAAATAGTTCTCCGAGCCCGCTTACCGCAAACAGGAAAAGATACGCTATCAAAACGGGATTTGCATTCATATGGGTATTGACATAAGCTTTTCATGAAGATTTACTGTTTATCGCCCCGCAACCGCCATTTTGTCTGAGACTCGAAAGATTAGTATGATACGGCAAAGTGATCAAGAAGTCACGTGAGGTTCATAGATCACCTCGGCAACCAGGGCGGGGCAAAATCATGGGGTTGATCGACTCCAGGGATTGAAACATCGACCCCTTTTACCCACTCATATCGGAGAAGCGGTATAATGGACAGCGAAAGGCTTTTTATAGTAATGATGGGACTGCCTGCCAGAGGCAAATCTACCCTTGCAAACAAACTGAAGGAAAATCTTGTCCGGGATTCGATAAAGACCAGGATCTTCAATAACGGTGACCTGCGCAGGAGACTCATCAAGCGGGATACGTCCTATCCGGAATTCTATGACCCGGACAACTATGAGGCGGCGACATTCAGGGAGAAGATAGCCCTCATAAACATAAACCGCGCAAAAAAATTCCTGGAGCATCGCGGCGATGTGGCGATACTGGATGCGACCCATGTAAGCAGAAAGAGGAGACAAAGGGTCACCGGCCTGTTGAAAGATCACCCGATCCTGTTTATCGAGTGCGTCAACATGGACCCTATGATCCTTGAAGCCAGCATAGAAAGGAAGACCACCCTGCCTGAATTCACTCACCTGTCAAAGGCAGAGGCAAGAAAGAGTTTCAAGGAAAGGATAAGGTACTATGAGCGCATATACAGCCCCTTGGGGAAGGAAACAAACTATGTCCGGCTTGATACCCTCAACAACCGGATAGAGGAGGAGGAGATAAAAGGCTCAATCCCCTTTTACGACCGCTTGAGGGATTTTCTTGTCACGGACAGTGTAAAGAACCTGTTTCTTATAAGGCATGGGGAGACATATTTTAATCTTGAAAACAGGATAGGCGGAGACTCCAGCCTTACGGAAACCGGGGTTGCTCAGGCCAGAGCCCTTTCCAGGGCTTTCAGCAGCCGGAAGATCCCCTTTATTTTTACAAGTGAAAAAAAGCGAACCATTCAAACCGCCGAACCTATAAAGGCGCTTCAGAGTAAGTGCTCAATCATCGGCCTAAAGGAATTCAACGAGATAGACAGCGGGGTCTGCGAATGCATGAGTTATGAGGAAATCAACCTGAAGATGCCGGAGATCTATCATGCCAGAAAAGTGGACAAATACAATTACATATATCCGCAAGGCGAAGGATATATTTCCATGAAAAAGAGGGTCTACCTCGGAATAAAGAAGGCCCTTTATCTCAGCGGCAACGCCAGCAATATCATGATAATAGGGCACAGGGCGGTAAACCGCATGATCCTTTCACACTTCCTATACAAAAGGCAGGAAGACGTGCCCTACATATACGTGCCCCAGGACAAGTTTTATCATGTAGTGGCCACGCAGGACAAAAAGCTTTTCCAGCTCAAGGCCTACGATATCTGAACAGCCCCCTGACCGGGAACCGCAACTAATCGAACAGCCCCTTTACCATGTACAATTTTCCTTCCCGATGGTTCAGGTACATTACAATGCTCCTGAGCGGTTCAGGCTTGATCCCCGTCTCTTCCATTATTGTTTGAGCGTCTTTTTCAAGACGTATAAGCTGTTTTACCTTGTTTATATTCCAGTTCAAAAATCCACCCCTTTTTATTTCCTGCTTTCTTTAAAAAAGCGTTTCACATTATCGTTTAATACCTTTCCCATGCTGTTTCTGGGAAGCTCGTCAACAAATATTACCTGTTTGGGGCACTTCCACGGCTGAAGATCTTTCCTGCAAAAATCCATGATCTCCTCCGGCGCGGCCTCCCCGCCCTGTTCCAGGACTACTGCCGCACATACCATTTCACCCCACAGTTCATCCTCGATGCCTACTACCGCTGAATCGGCCACACCCTCAAATCGGGCGATTACGGACTCAACCTCCTTGGGTGAAACATTCTCGCCGCCTGATATGATAATGTTCTTTATTCGGTCTGTAAGATAATAATAACCATCCTTATCCGCCTTTGCCATATCACCCGTTCTGAACCACCCATCCCTGAAGGCACTCTCGTTTTCCTCGGGCCGGTTCCAGTACCCCGGGCTTATCCCTTCTCCCTTGAGCCATATTTCACCGGTCTGTCCATGCTCCATATCCACCAAGGTCTCGGGATTCACCAATCTTACCTCAACTCCGGACATGGGCAACCCTATGGATCCGGCCTTTTTGATGCCTCTGACCGGATTGGAAAAATTCATGCCCGTCTCAGACATGCCTTCACGTTCGACAGGTTCCTTCCCGAAAGTCGTCTTTATAAGCTCAAAGAGCCTCAGTGAAAGAGGGGCGGACCCTGATGCGATAAGCCTTAAATTCTCGTAGTTCCCTCCGTTATCCTCTGCGTATCCAACCAGCCTTTCATACATGGAGGGTACACCCATGCAAAACGTGCAGGCAGTTCCTCCGTAGCCCTCGGACAGGACTTTTGAAACGACCTCACGGGAAAACCTGTCAAGCATGATTACCCCGGCGCCTGCGAGAAGCGGTGTATGAAGGGCGAAGCAAAGCCCATGCACATGAAATATGGGCAGCGCGTGGCAGATAGTGTCCGATTCGCCGATTTCCCACGCGGACATGACCTTTTGTGCATCGTGAAGCAGGTTTTTATGTGTAAGCATCGCCCCTTTCGGCCTTCCCGTAGTGCCGGAGGTATAGATTATAAGCGCCGTCTGCTCAGGTAGAAGCTCAATATTGGTCAGTTCCGGTCCGCAGGCACACCCGAAAGAGGCCCATATCTCTTTTTCACGGCCCTTTTCAAAAATAAGCCTGTTTACACAGCCGCCTATCCTGTCGATCACACGGCCGGCCGAGTCCCCGCATATTACCAGACAGGGGCTGCAGTCAGGCACCAGGAATGACAATTCATGCTCAGTCAAAAGGGGATTAAGAGGAACGGATACGGCCCCGATCGCCTGGGCCGCCAGATGCGCAAACAAGAAAAAAGGCTCCTTTTCCATCAGAAGCATTACCCGGTCCCCTTTTCTTACGCCGAGCCCATCCAGTATCCCCGCCATGCGCCTGGTATGATCATACATATCCTGATATGAATATTCCGATTCCTTTTGCCCGTCTCTCAAAAACACCATCGCGGTTTCCCCGCCCTTTGTTCTGAACGTCTCAAAGAGCGCCCTCACGAGGGTATCTGCTTTTAATATGTCTTTCATATCTTCCCTAGTTCACGTTAGGCGTTCCAACGCCCGGCATAACAAACTGGCCCTTTCGGAGCAAACCGACGGTCCTTTTCGCCTGGATTCTTTAATGCCCTCCCCTGTTTTCAAGCATCTCTTTTATAATGCCCCTGTCCCTGTGCCTTTCAAGTCCAAGCTCGCTTAAACCGGCTCCCAGACAAAGTCCCACAAGCTGGGTAAAAAAGAGCGCGGACGGCAGACGGGACTCCTTTTTCCGGTATTTCTTATCCACCACAAAGGGGTACAGGTAATATACGACCTGACAGTTGGGGCAGGCGTTTATTATGAAATCGGCACCGCTTTCTTTAAGGGCTGCGTATCTTAAGGCCACAAGCCTCCTGCCGACCTCCTCGTCAAAGGCCAGCATGGTTCCCCCACAGCAGCGTCTTTCATAGGCGAAATCGCATATTGAAGCGCCGGTTATATCGATCAACCCCCTCAGCTTCCTATTGAAGGAATCACAGTCCATGCCGGGATGAAGGCTGAGAGGTCTCGAAGCATTACAAGGCTCCTGGATCGCGACCCTGACATCGATATCATCCCTTTTCAGTTCCCCTATTTTTTCAAAAAGCCCCTTTTGAGTGAGAAATTCCACTATGTGCATTACATTGAAATTCTCATCCGGTTTGTATTCAAGCCCCTCTTTTCCCAGGACCTCGTTTATCTCCGAGAGCCGTTCACCTTCTTCCATCTCCTTTTTGGCCCTCAAAAGCTCGAAGGTACAGCTTCCGCACAGGGCCACCAGGGTGTTTACGCCATGTGATTGCGCAATAGCAAGATTTCTGGCACTGAGTGCCGTCAGGGCCTTCTCATCCACGGACTCGAGCACCTGGGAGCCGCAGCAGGTGAATTCAGGTATGAACATGCCTTTAAGGCCCAGTTTTTCGAGGATAACGTAGGCCGATTTTTCATATTCAGGGTATCTGTAGGTTACAAGGCATCCCGGGAATATAGCCAGAGTCATAATTCACCATCTATGTCCTATATGTGCGAATATTTTCAAAAAAGGAACTCATGCCGCAGCTGATTTTTTTCAGATCCAGTTCAGGCAGACCGAGCGCATTCCTCTCCTGATTGGTATCATCGTCCACAGGGAAGAGAAAGCCTCTTTCTTTCAAAAGCCTGATATACTTGAGCAGCCTTTCCCCACCCTTGAATCCGTTAGCAATTTTCAACCTTCTGATCGCGAACATCTTATCGCGGGGGCTCAAGGCCTCGGGGCAGTTATCCGTGCACAGATGACAGGAACAGCAGAGCCATGGATTTATCTCCTTTTCAAAGAAGAGATCACTCAGGACCCTGTCCGGCTCGATCTCTTCTATGGGACAAATCCTGCTGCAGGTACCGCACTGCTGACATGTGACATCGTTCATCTCCATATCCATCCTTTCCGATACGTTGGGGAATATAAAGGCTGGGCAAAGTTAAGGCAAGAAATATCGAAAAAAATCATCCGCCCCTGACCCTGAAACGCGGCCTTTGAATGTGGGTGCCCCTGCACTTCGGGCACCGCCCCGGTTCCGTAAAACGGGTTCTTTTTGCAAAGATAAAACCGCACCCGATACACCTTGAAGGAATTATCTCAACCTTTGCGCCCGATGCCGTCAGAGAACGGTTTACCTTCGGCAGATGATCGTAGACCTCTTTCTCCCCGATTCCTATCCGCCGGGACAGGTCCATGGCGCTCATTTCCTCATCCTGCAAAAGACGCATGATCTGTTTTCTTATGCTCTCCGCCCGATCGCTCATGACGGATGATTCTTTCACACATCTTGAGCAGGTTCAAGAGGGACTGATTTTTTTCTTGTACAAACAAGCTTTGAGCTGATAGTTAATTTTGGTTATCCAAATTCTGCAGCTTTTTAATGATGGAAAACCGGAGTGGATTCATTAAGTTTTGTCGGATGGAGGAATACCGGATGAAGGCACTGGGCAGGCATGTTCTGGTGGAGATGTACGGCTGCGATCAACTCATTTTGAACGACAGGGAGTCGGTACGGAACTCGATGCTCAAGGCGGCCCGGCAATCAGGCGCCACCATAATGGGCGATTCCTTCCATGATTTCATGCCTCACGGAATCAGCGGAGTTGTGGTAATTGCAGAATCGCACCTGTCAATACACACCTGGCCCGAATATGGTTTCGCGGCCCTTGACCTTTTCACCTGCGGTGATGAAGTGGATCCGTGGCAGGCATTTGAGCATCTGCGTGAGGCGTTTAAGGCCGATCACTCCTCACAGATAGAAATCAAACGGGGGCAGTTCCCTCTAGAAAAAGACACCCGGCGACCCTACAAGCCGGATATCTGAACCATACTGCCATTTACAGGTGTACGGTCCTGTGCACGACAAGAGGGGGTTTTCTTCGGGCATTGCAAGTTTTAAGCGACTGCTTCGGCCCTTTTTCCCGTCCTGCTTCATACAAACAATCGGATGGTCGAAGGATAGGATAATGGATCAACAACACTGGTATACAGAGCTCGAAAATGAAAGCTACGGCATAACAATACGGATCGACCGGCAGATATTTAAAGCTGACACGGGTATCCAGCAGATAGAGATATTTGAAAACAGGGACCTGGGAAGGGTCCTTGTCCTTGACGGCTGCATAATGCTTACGGAAAAGGACGAGGCCGCATACCATGAAATGCTAGTTCACCCTGCCCTGCTTTCCCATCCGGACCCTCAACAGATACTCATCATAGGCGGAGGCGACGGCGGAACGCTCAGGGAAGTTGTCAAACATGGGGAGGTGAAAAAGGCGGTCGTCTGCGAAATCGACAAAGCCGTGATCGAGAACAGCATCAAGCACCTTCCCTTCACGGCGGCCGCATTTGATTCCCCCAGGGCCGAGATACATATCGGAGACGGAATAAGGTACGTGGATGATCACCCGGGATCATTCGATATAATAATAGTCGATTCCACGGACCCGGTCGGCATGGCGGAAGGCCTTTTCAGGGCACCCTTTTACAGGAGCTGCCTCAAGGCCCTTAAAACAGGGGGAGTGTTTGTGCAGCAGTCTGAATCACCATTTTTTGAATTTGATTCATGGCGGCGCATATTCAGGGAGCTTGGATCGGTTTTCACGGACGTATTTCCCTATTGCGCGGGAGTACCGATGTATCTGAGCGGATTCTGGACCTTCGCCTTTGCATCAACCCGGATCGACCCATGGAGATTCTTTGACAAAAAACGGGCGTTTCAACTGCCCGAGCTGCGATATTACACGCCTCAAATGCAGCAAAAGGCATTCTGTCTTCCAGGTTTTGCCGAAAGAGGTATAAATAATAACGCCTAGTTTCTTAAGTCGAAGATATCGCGCTTCTGCCTGCCGGTAAATCCCTTTTTCTGCCCGTTAATATAACCGGATCACCTGCCCCGGGAGATCCTCTTTGATTCGGCAGGCGTGAAGCCTCAGGGCTTAAAAGGGGTTCTTACCGAAGATCCCGCCGGGGGGATTCCCTTTTACCACCAGGTTGCAGGAAGACCATATAACCGGGCTCATCCATGAACCGGGAGTAAATGAAAGGCTGTCAGCTTTGCCGCATATGAAAGACATCGAAAAGATACGTTCCCTTATACCGGATCTTATGATCAGTGACAGGGGCTTGATCCTTAAGGGCCTCAAAAGGCTGAAGAGCAAAAGCAGGAACGCTGGAAAACCGGAACACGCACGCGTCCTTCTAAGGAGTCTTCTCAGGAAGGCGGAGTCCTCGGTCGCCAAGGCGGAAAAACGCCTCAGGCTTAAACCTCACATAGATATCCCCCAAGCCCTACCGATATCCTCCAGAACCAGGGAGATCGTAGACACCATAAAAAAGAACCGGGTTGTCATTATAGCCGGTGACACCGGTTCCGGCAAAAGCACCCAGATCCCGAAGATGTGTCTCAAGGCGGGTCAAGGCGTTAGAGGCATAATCGGCTGCACGCAGCCCAGGAGGATCGCCGCCACTACTATTGCCGGACGCATAGCAGAAGAGCTCGGAGAGGATATCGGCAGGTCGGTCGGCTACAGGATCAGATTCAAGGACAGGACAAGCCCGGGGGCGTATATCAAGATGCTCACAGACGGCATGCTTCTTGCCGAGGCACAGAGGGACCCTTTTCTAAACGATTACGACACGGTCATCGTTGATGAAGCGCATGAAAGAAGCCTCAATATAGATTTCATCCTGGGGATACTCAAGAGGCTTCTGAAAAAGAGAAAAAACCTGAAGGTCATAATCACCTCTGCTACAATAGATACCGGAAAATTTTCAGCCGCCTTTGACAGTGCACCGGTAATCGAGGTGTCCGGGCGCATGTACCCTGTGGACCTTGAATACATGCCGCCTGATGAGACGTCAGGGGATTCTGAAGAGCTCACATATGTCGACAGGGCATTAGAGGCGGTTGAAAAGGTGAGGAAAGAGAGCCTGTTCGGCGGAATCCTCATCTTCATGCCGACCGAGCGGGATATCCTCGAGACGTGTGAGCGGCTCAAGGGAAGAAAATATACGGAAACCCTTATCCTCCCGCTCTTTGCAAGACTTCCAGCCTCAAGGCAGAAAAGGATCTTTTCATCCTTTGCCGGACAGAAGATAATCGTTGCCACAAATGTTGCGGAGACATCCCTGACCGTGCCGGGCATAAGGTATGTTATCGATACCGGACTTGCCAGGATTTCCAGATATACCCCGAGAACCAGGACTACCAGCCTTCCGATAAGCCCGATATCGATAAGCAGCGCTGATCAGAGAAAAGGCAGATGCGGAAGGGTGGAAAAGGGAAAATGCATAAGGCTCTATTCAGAGGAGGATTACCTGTCAAGGATCGAATTCACCCCTCCCGAGATACTCAGGGCGAATCTTGCCGAGGTCATACTTCGCATGATCTCTCTAAAGCTGGGAGATATCGCCTCGTTTCCTTTCATAGACAAACCCGGAGGCAGGAGCGTAAAAGACGGATTCGACCTTCTCATGGAGCTGGGCGCACTTGAAAAAGCGGGTAATCGTTACCTCCTCACTGAAAAGGGAAAATCCATGGCACGCATGCCTCTTGACCCTAAAATATCCAGGATGATGATAGAGGCTCAAAAAGAGGGCTGCATAAAAGAGGCGGCAGTGATAGCCTCGGCCCTCAGCATACAGGACCCGAGAGAGCGGCCGCTTGAAGCGGCAGGTGAAGCGGACAGGGCGCATGAGGTCTTCACGGATCATACCTCCGATTTCATGAGCCTCCTGAATATCTGGAACAGCTACCACGCATCGCTGAAAAAACTCAGGACCCAGAACAGGATGAGGAGGTTCTGCAGGGAGCATTTTCTCTCTTTTGCAAGGATAAAAGAGTGGCGCGATATCCATGATCAGATAATCTCCATACTTAAGGAGCAGGGCATAAACCCCGATTCAACCATAAACGGCACGCCTGAGGCCCTTTACCAGGGGGTTCACAAGACGATCCTGAGCGGGTTTCTCTCCAATATCGCTCTCAAAAAGGAGAAGTATATATACGGCGCGGCAAAAGGCAGGGAAGTGATGCTGTTTCCCGGGTCAGGCCTTTTCAAGAAACCGCCTGCCTGGATAGTGGCGGCGGAAATGGTCAAGACGTCCAGGCTTTTCGCCAGGACCGCCGCCCGGATAGACCCCGGCTGGCTGGAAGCGCTCGGAAAAGGCCTTTGCAGGTACAGCTATTCCGATCCCCACTGGGAGAAAAGCAGGGGCGAGGTGGTGGCATCTGAACAGGTAAGCCTTTACGGTCTTATTATTATCGAAAAAAGACCTGTATCCTACGGCCCGATAGACCCGGAAAAATCAGCCGGAATCTTCATGGAACAGGCCCTTGTATCCGGAAACATCAAGGGAAATTTCCCGTTTCTAAAACACAACCTGGAGCTCGTAAACAGGATAACGGAAATGGAGGCCAAGGTCAGGCGCAGAAACATACTTGCGGATGAAGACAGGATGGCTCGATTTTACGAGGAGCGGCTTGGCAGGATCTACAGCTCAAGATCCCTGGCCGCCCTTATCAGGAAGACAGGTGACGACGCATTCCTCAGGATGAGCGAAAAGGACCTTGTCACGGCCTATCCTGAAGATTCCGAACTTGATCAGTACCCGGATCATCTGAAGATCGGCAAGGCAAGATTCAGTTTTACCTACAGATTCGCGCCGGGCGCTGAAGAAGACGGGGTAACCATAAACATCCCTTCAAGTCTCGCGTCCCAGGTGCCGCCTGACAAACTCGAATGGACGGTCCCCGGGCTTTTCAGAGAAAAGGTGACCGCCCTTATAAAGGGGCTCCCCAAGCGGTACAGGCGCAGACTCGTGCCCGTATCCAGGAGCGTGGACATAATCCTGTCGGAGATGGAAAAGCAGGACATACCTCTTAAGATTGCCTTGAGCAGGTTTATATATAACAGATTCGGCACGGACATCCCGCCTGAACAATGGCCTGACAAAGGCCTGCCCGAACACCTCAAGATGAGGGTTTCCATAATAGATCATAAGGGGAAGGAGATAACCTCGGCCCGGGATTCACGCATTCTTTCGACAAAGGGATTCGGAGGCAGGCCCGAAGAACTCGACTCGTGGAAGGCGGCCGTGGAAAAGCTTGAAATCTCCGGCATCACGAAATGGGATTTTGACGCCCTGCCGGAGAGGATAGACATCGACTCATCACTTGCCGCCTACCCCGCCCTCACCCCTGAAGGTGACGCCCTTTCAATAAGGCTTTTTTCAGATAGAAACAAGGCGGAAACAACCCACAGGGAAGGAATGGGAAGGCTCTTTGAGATCCATTTCAGAAAGGAAATCAAATTCATTAAAAGGATACTTGTCTTCCCCGCAAATATAAATGAGCCATGTGAAATTCTGGGAGGCAAAAAGGACCTTGAGGCCTCCCTTCTCGTAAGTCTCACGAGCCGCCTCTTTAAAAAGGATTTCAGGAGCCGGGATGAATTCGATTTACACGCGCAAAAGATTTCCCCCCTGCTTTTGACGGAGGCAAAAGAGCTCCTTGACGCCTCGATAGACGTGGTGAGCGCGTATGCGGATACCAGGGGGTGCCTTTATTCACTTGAAAAATCAAACAGAAAAAACAATCCCGCGCTCCTTCTTTGCTCTCAGCTTCGCGATGAACTTGAAGAGCTTGTTCCGAAGCGCTTTCCTGAAAAATATCTGCCTGAAAGGCTCGCGCAGATTCCCCGTTATACAAGGGCCATATCCATAAGGGCCGAGCGGGCCGTAAACGATCTTGAAAAAGACAAAAACAAGGCAATTAAGATAACCCCTTTCATATCTGTCTTAAGGGGAATGCAAGACGGCATTTCAGAGCATGCCTCGGAGGGAAAAAGGAGTGCGGTCAAATCCTTTCGCTGGATGATCGAGGAGCTGAAGGTCTCGATCTTCGCGCAGGAGTTAAGGACCCCTTACCCGGTTTCCGAAAAGCGGCTCATTAAAATGGCGGATGAAATAAACCGTATGCTCTGAAAGGTTGAATGGATAAAAAAGGCCCTTATATTTTCATGGCTCCCGGCTCAGATTTGACATATAATAACGGAATCGATTTTATATGGCCCTTTTACTTTTATTAGCCTGCCGATACCAAGGAGGGTAAGAGATATGGAAAAATTCGACCTAGTCACCGATAGCACGAAAACACCCGCCTGCACTGATACCGGAAACACCTACTCATGTTATGCCTGCAAGACTTGCGTATCGGTCTGCCCGATAAATATAGGCTCAGGCAAGACACGCCTCCAGCCGGCGGTCATAGTAAGGATGGCCAATATGGGCATGCATGATCAGGTCCTGCGGCTGCCGGAACTCTGGTACTGTCTTTCCTGCGACCGCTGCAGCGCCCTCTGTCCCATGAACGCAAACCCCTCTCAATTGATCTCTTCACTGAGAAAAGAGGCTTTCAGCAGCGGCATAATCGATAAAGGCTCCGTGCAACAGTTGGAAAGGCTTGTATACCGTTTTCCAAGGGCCCTCTGGCATGCGGCGTATCTATGCATAAAAGGAGAAGACCCGGCACCCATAGCCGGGGACTTCGATCACTGGACCGATCAGCCGGTAATCCATAACCGGGACCCACTGTTAGTGCAAAAGGAATCTTCCGGGACTCCTCATTTCAGAAACGAGGCTGCGGATTATTTCGGTCTTTCATCCAGCCTGCTTTCCTGCCTGACATGCAGTGAGTGCAGTAATGCCTGCCCGATTTCATCTCTGAGAAAGGCCTTTGATCCTCTTTTCATATTCCGCATGGCGGCACTCGGAATGGAAAACGAACTTCTCAGTTCCCCGTCCCTCTGGATATGCCTTTCATGTCAGTCATGCACCAACGCCTGCAGACAGGGGGTTAAAGGTCACCTGCTGATTGAAAAGCTGAAATATCTGGCTGTGAGCAAGGGGATACTGGAAAAGGGTTTTCTGGAGCGCTGGAGGGGGATAAGGGCCAGGTTATACGACAGACTGCTTGAAAAGATGGACCATATAACAGGTCTTGGCACCTGAGGGTTTCTTATAGGCCTTTTCACTTGGATCCCGCACCCCTTGAATCCTTGTCCCCTTTTATATGCTAGGTATAAGCTATTGCGTCCATTTCAAGCCGTATGCCGAGCGGCAGCCCGGCCGCCTCAATGCACGTCCTGGCGGGAAGTACCCCTTTGAAATATCTTTTGTAAACATTGTTAAACCTCACATATTCCTTCATATTTATCAGATAAACCGTTACCTGAAGAACCTTTTCAAGAGATGAGCCCGCGTCCTCCAGGATTATCTTCATGTTTTCAATGGCAAGCCCCGCTTCCTCCTCGATGGTTCCCAGGCTGAGCCGGTTGGTGCAGGGATCGATCGCTCCCTGCCCCGAAACATACACAATACCCTTGTGTATGACCGCCTGTGAGTAGGGCCCCCCGATGATCGCGGCCCTTTCGGTTAAAAACGCCCTTTTTTCATCCATAAGCCACTCCTTATTCCTCTTTTTCAGGGGTCGTTCCTGTTATGCGGTAAAAAGGGGCCCAGTAAAGCCTTCTGATCCCCTTCACGCTCCTCTCGGCCGCCCTGGAGGTGGTATATACCATGGAGTAGAGAGTCGGAACGACCACCAGGGTCAGGATGGTGGCAAGGGCGAGCCCGAATATGACCGCGCTTGCCATGGAGCTCCACCACTGTGTCGACTCACTTACCCAGGAGATCTCCATATCGTGAAAGTTGTAGGAGATGCCGGTCACCATCGGAAGAAGCCCAAGTATGGTGGTAATTGCGGTGAGTATCACGGGCCTGAGTCTCGTGCACCCGGCCGCGATTATGGCCTCCTTGAAATCAAGCCCCCTCATATGAAGCCTGTTCGTGTAATCTATTAGGACTATAGCGTTATTTACCACAACCCCGGCAAGAGAAATCACACCCACACCTGTCATTATTATCCCGAAGGGCTGTTCCATAAAAGAAAGCCCGAGGAAGACACCTCCAAGAGACAGTATGACCGACGTCATAATAATGAGAGGCTGGGTTACGGAATTAAACTGGGTTACAAGCACAAGCACTATCAGGAACAGGGCCGCGCCGAAGGCCTTGGTGAGAAAGGCCTGTGATTCTTCCTGAAACTCGAACTCGCCCGTAAAACGCATCCTGTATCCGGGGGGATGCGGATATTGTGCGAGAAGCTTCTCCGCCTGGGCACGGGCCACAGGCCCGGGGATATGCTTCTCATCAACGCTTGCCTCCACCGTTACCACCCTTTCATGGTTTATCCGGTTTACCTCTCCCAGCCCGCCCGTCACCTCAAACCTTGCCACGGTGGTAAGCGGAACAAGCCCTTCATTGGTAGGTATGAGAAGTTCCCTAAGTATATCCGTAACCTTTCTGTCCGATTCGGGAAGCTGGACCGTTATGTCGTATTCCTCATCCGCCTCCCTGTATGTGGACACCTGTATCCCGTTAAATGCCACCTTGAGCGCGAATCCTATCATATCGGTTGAAAGTCCCAGAAGTGCCGCCCGCCTGCGGTCCACGCGCACCTTTACGGTCGGTGCGCCTGCCACGTAATCGTCCCGTATGTCCCTGACAAAGGGGATCTTCTCGAGGATCTTTTTTACATCCTTTGAGATCCTGCCGAGGATGTTGAAATTTTCCCCCGAGATCTCGATATTGATGGGTGCGCCCGTTGGGGGGCCTTCCTCCTGCTCGGAGATGCTTATTTCGGCTCCCGGGATACCCCTGATCCTTTTCCTTATCTCATCCACGCTCTCGGGAGACGGTTTCACCCTGTCTTTCATGTCATGGAACTGTATTCCGACATGATTCGGCGAATTGCTTTCGAATGCGGACTGCCCGCCTATCACTGCTACAGTCTTTGCATAAACATATTTTATATCGGCCATATCGGTCGGACCTTCATACCTCTGTCCGTGCGCCAGGGTGTGTACCCTGGCCTCGTCATTTTTTGAAAAACACTCGACAGGATCGGCATCCGGATTATCAAGGCCGTACTCAGGCCCTCCTTTGCAGATCGCAAGCTCCACCTGTCTTGCCAGTCTGTCCGAATATTCCAGGTCGGCTCCTTCCGGCATATCCAGATTCACATAAACGGCATTAGGCTCGATACTGGGGAAAAACTCTATCGGCTTTTCAAGGCCTATCTCGTAAAGCCACACCATTGCCATGGCAACCAGGATAAGGAAGGATATCAGGATAACCGCAAGACGGTTGTTGAGCGCGCTTCTGAGCAAACTGCGGTACCCCTTTAAGATGGGACCCTTCACGGCAATAGGCGCTTCACCCGCAAGTTCCATCTCCTCGGCGCTTGCATGTTTTCTGGAAGGCCTTGAGCCGGGCAGCCGCATGAATATGGCCGCAAGCGCAGGGTTTATCACAAGCGCCACAAAAAGGGACGAAGAAAGCGTGA